>ERZ809074.6-NODE-6-length-300091-cov-21.803644_pt1 | contig 300091 bp, 268 predicted proteins | sample MGYA00520795_ERZ809074 | MGnify/ENA primary metagenome ERZ809074 (study PRJEB31570, sample SAMEA3212989) | Homo sapiens | biome: human-gut; feature: human gut; material: fecal | place: Sweden | collected 2011 ... | reverse complement strand
CCAACCTGCTTGCTTCTCTTTACCTTCCGGTTGGGGATTTTCTCCCGCTCTGCCATTTTCTACCCAACCTACTTGCTTCTCTTTACCTTCCGGTTGGGGATTTTCTCCCGCTCTGCCATTTTCTACCCAACCTGCTTGCTTCTCTTTACCTTCCGGTTGGGGATTTTCTCCCGCTCTGCCACTTTCTACCCAATCCGCCCCAATATCCACAGAGACAAGATGCGCTCTGCGCATCTTGCTCTGATTAGCGGTCGTCAAATGCACCGCATAAATGGGGGAATTCCCTCCATTCTACTATTTTCTTCCTAATCCAGCTTGCTTTACTCCAAAAAAGGCTGCCACCATCGGTGACAGCCTTCTCCCATATAACCGGCATGTGCACGCACAGCCGCTCATATATTCCTATCTATAAAATTACAATGTAACTTCTACTTTCTCAAGCTTCCAGATCTCCTGTGCATACTCTTCGATTGTTCTATCAGAAGAGAACTTACCTGCACAAGCAGTGTTGAGCATAACCATCTTAGCCCAGTTAGCCTTATCCTTGTAAGCCTTGTTTACACGCTTCTGTGCATCTGCATAAGAATCGAAATCCTTCAATGTGAAGTATACGTCCTTCATTACAAGAGAATCATATAAGTCACGGAACAATTCCTTATCGCCATTTGAGTAAGTTCCATCTACCAGCTGGTCAAGAACCTTCTTAACCTTTGGATTTGAATTGTAGATGTCCATTGGATAGTAACCGCCATCCTTCTCATACTTCATTACTTCCTCAGCTGAAAGTCCAAAGATAAATGCGTTCTCCTTACCAACTTCCTCTACGATCTCTACGTTTGCACCATCCATCGTACCAAGTGTAACAGCACCGTTCAACATGAACTTCATGTTACCTGTACCGGAAGCCTCACGGGAAGCTGTTGAGATCTGCTCCGATACATCTGCTGCTGCGAAGATGATCTCTGCGTTTGATACACGGTAGTTCTCGATGAATACAACCTTGATCTTGCCCTTGATAGACTTATCATTGTTGATCACGTCTGCTACAGAGTTAATCAGCTTAATTGTAAGCTTTGCTGTCTTGTAACCAGCTGCTGCCTTTGCACCGAAGATAAATGTTGTCGGCTCAAAATCCATATCCGGATTTGCCTTCAACTCATTGTACAGATGCATAACATGAAGGATGTTAAGCTGCTGTCTCTTGTACTCATGAAGTCTCTTAACCTGAACATCGAAGATAGAGTTCGGATCTACATCGATACCATTGTGTTCCTTGATGTACTCAGCCAGACGAACCTTGTTCTTGTACTTAATGTCCATGAACTCCTTCTGAGCCTTCTTGTCTGTTGCGTACTTCTTCAGACCTTCAAGTACCGGAAGATCTGTGATCCAGCCGTCGCCGACCTTCTTTGTAGCCCAGTCAGCAAGCAATGGGTTTGCATGGAGAAGGAATCTTCTCTGTGTAATACCGTTTGTCTTGTTGTTGAACTGCTCCGGACGCATCTCGTAGAAATCACGAAGCTCACGCTTCTTCAAGATTTCTGTATGAAGTTTAGCAACACCGTTTACGGAGTAAGATCCGGCGATAGCAAGGTGAGCCATCTTAACCTGACCATCATAGAGGATAGCCATGCTGCGAACCTTATCCTGGTTGCCCGGATACATATCTTCAATCTTAAGAACGAATCTACGGTTGATCTCATCTACGATCTGATATACTCTAGGAAGAAGCTTCTGGAAGAGGTCGATTGGCCACTTCTCAAGTGCCTCAGCCATGATTGTATGGTTTGTATATGCGCATGTTCTGCAAGTGATATCCCAAGCATCATCCCACTCAAGATTCTCCTCATCAACAAGGATTCTCATAAGCTCTGCTACTGTTACAGTTGGATGTGTATCGTTCAACTGGAATGTAACCTTGTTTGGAAGATCATGGATATCTGCGTTGTTCTCCTTGAACTTCAGGATTGCTCTCTGTACAGAAGCGGATACGAAGAAGTACTGCTGCTTCAGACGAAGCTCCTTACCTGAATAATGGTTATCGTTTGGATAAAGTACCTCAACGATGTTACGGGCAAGGTTTGCCTGCTCCACTGCGTTCTGATATTCACCCTTATCAAATGAATTAAGATTGAACTCCTGTACCGGCTCTGCATCCCAGATACGGAGTGTATTTACAACATTATTGCCATATCCAATGATTGGAAGATCATATGGAATCGCACGAACTGCCTGATAATCCTTGTGTACGAAGTAATTCTTTCCCTCTCTGCATTCTGTCGCTACATAGCCACCGAACTTAACCTCTACTTCATACTCCGGACGCTTTACTTCAAATGGGTTGCCGTTCTTCAACCAGTTATCTGGCTTCTCGATCTGGTAACCATTCTCGATTGCCTGCTTGAACATACCGTAACGATAACGGATACCACAGCCATATGCCGGGTAGTTCAATGTAGCAAGGGAATCCAGGAAACATGCAGCCAGTCTGCCAAGACCACCATTACCAAGTGCTGCATCCGGCTCCTGATCCTCGATCACATTTAAGTCAAAGCCAAGCTCTGCCAATGCTTCCTTCACCTGCTCATAGCATGTGAGGTTGATCATATTATTACCAAGTGCACGGCCCATAAGGAACTCCATAGACAGGTAGTAAACAGTCTTTGCATTCTTCTCCTCGTATGCCTTCTGCGTAGCGATCCAGCGATCAATGATATGATCCTTCACTGCGTAGGACACTGCCTGAAATACCTGTTCCTGTGTTGCTTCATCGATAGTCTTACGGAAAAGGTTTTTGACGTTGTTAATGACGTCCTTCTTGAAGCTTTCCTTATCAAAGTCAGCCATCTTCTTCATAGAATTAATCCTCCTTGTTTATGTGCGTATGTGCATCCGAAAATGCCCACACTTATCTTACGTAACATGTCCATATCATCCCCGTTGCTCTTCCTTTCATTATCACAGTTTTATCCGGTATGCATGCGTATTCTATTCCGCATCCGAACCCCTCTCTGCAATAATATCCCGTCGCAGACATGTCATTTCAGGGCATCCCTGCCCCATTCCAACACATTCAGTGTAGCAGACATAATTACACGATACAATGAAAAATGTATTTTTCGTTACATCTGCCCATGAATGTGTGAATTAACAAAAAATTTTATACAATTTGCTTGCAAATCCTCTGTTTGATTTGCAGAACTTTACTTATTATTTTATTTACTTACTTCCACGCCGATCGTAACTTTCTCGCCGTTGATGTTCCACTCTTTTGAGTTGTCACACGCTGCATCCATCACAAATGCATCGCCAAGTACGACTCGCTTGATCTCATCTGCGTTCTTCTCCATAACCTCTGCGATCTTCGCATTGCCGGTTACATAGACCTTGATGCGGTCTGTTACCTGGAAGTCAGAATCCTTACGCATCGTCTGGATCTTGGAGATCACCTCACGCACATAGCCTTCCTCGATCAGCTCCGGTGTCAAAGTTGTGTCGATAACAACCGTTACATAGTTATCGCCCTCTGTCACATAGCCTTCCATCTTCGCTACATCGATCAGCAGATCTTCCTCAGCGAGTGCAATCTCTGTATCATCGGCTGTGAACTTGATCACACCGTCTGCCTTGAGCTCGCTCATCGCTTTGTTGCCATCGACATTTGCAAGGTACTCCTTGATTGCATTCAGATGCTTGCCATACTTTGGTCCGACGGTACGAAGCTGTGGCTTGAACGAGTATGCGGTAAATGCAGACAGGTCTTCCTTGAACTCTACATTCTTCACATTCAGCTCGTCACGCAGGATATCTACGAAATAATCATCCAGTGTCTTAGCAGCCTTGATGTACATATTTGCGATTGGCTGACGGGACTTGATGTTTGCAGTATTTCTTGCGGCACGTCCAAATACAACGACCTTCAGTACTTCATCCATGCTTGCTTCAAGCTCCGGATCGATCATGGACTCATTTACCTCCGGGAAGTCACACAGGTGGATAGATTCCGGTGCATTCTTATCTACCGTGCGAACTAAGTTCTGATAGATATCCTCTGTCAAAAACGGAATCATCGGTGCTGCAGCCTTGCAGAGTGTCACAAGTGCTGTATACAGTGTCATGTACGCATTGATCTTATCCTGTGGCATATCCTTTGCCCAGTAACGCTCACGACAACGTCTGACATACCAGTTACTCATATCATCGACAAACTCAGCAAGTGCCTTGGTTGCCTCCGGAATACGGTAGTTGCCCAGATTATCATCTACGGACTTCACCATAGAATTAAGCTTTGACAACAGCCACTTGTCCATCACGGACAGCTTGTCATACTCCAATGTATACTTCGTTGGATCAAATTCGTCAATATTTGCATACAGTACATAGAATGCATACGTGTTCCAGAGTGTACCCATGAACTTTCTCTGGCCTTCGACCACTGCATCCTCATGGAAGCGGTTTGGAAGCCAAGGTGCGGAGTTGCTGTAGAAGTACCAGCGGATCGCATCTGCGCCGTACTTGTTCAGGGCATCCATCGGATCAACCGCATTCCCCTTGGACTTACTCATCTTCTGTCCGTCCTTATCCTGTACGTGGCCAAGCACGATAACATTCTTGTAAGGTGCCTTGTCAAACAGCAATGTGGAGATCGCCATCAGAGAATAGAACCATCCTCTTGTCTGGTCAACTGCCTCACTGATGAAGTCAGCCGGGAAGTTGTCCTCGAAGATATCCTGATTCTCAAACGGATAATGCCACTGTGCAAATGGCATCGCACCGGAATCGAACCAGCAGTCGATAACCTCCGGCACACGCTTCATCTCGCCGCCACAATCCGGACATGTGATTGTTACCGCATCAATGTATGGACGGTGCAGCTCGATATCATCCGGGCAGTTCTTGCTCATGGATTTGAGTTCCTCGATGGAACCGATCGCGTGACGCTTGCCACAAGAGCACTCCCAGATATTCAGTGGAGTTCCCCAGTAACGGTTACGGGATAATCCCCAGTCCTGAACATTTTCCAGCCATGCGCCGAAACGTCCCTTACCGATACCTTCCGGAATCCAGTTTACAGTATTATTATTCTTCACCAGTCTGTCCTTCACTGCGGACATCTTGATGAACCATGTATCTCTCGCATAGTAGATAAGCGGTGTATCACATCTCCAGCAGTGTGGATACTCATGCTCGAACTTCGGAGCGTCGAACAGAAGTCCTGCCTTCTCCAGATCGACAAGAACCGGCTTATCTGCATCCTTTACGAACAATCCTGCATAAGGTGTTTCCTTTGTCATATCACCCTTGCCATCAACAAACTGTACGAATGGAAGGTCGTATTTTCTTCCGACGTTTGCATCGTCCTCACCAAATGCCGGTGCGATATGAACGATACCGGTACCATCGGACATCGTTACATAGGAATCGCATGTAATGTAATGTCCTTTCTGTGGAAGCTTTGCAACATACTCCTTTGTGCACTCAAAAAGCGGCTCGTATTCCTTGCCCTCTAATTCCTTACCCTTATAGGTCTCGAGAATTTCATATGCAGGTGTTCCCTCTGCAATCTTCTCTTCCTTGACAAGCTTCTCTGCCATGCCGCCAAGTACCTTGTCAAGCAGAGCCTCTGCCATATAGTAAGTATAGCCGTCTGCTGCCTTTACCTTGCAGTAGTTCTCATCCGGATTCACACAGAGTGCCACATTACTTGGAAGTGTCCAAGGTGTTGTCGTCCATGCAAGGAAATACGCATCCTCACCGATCACCTTGAAACGTACCACAGCGGAACGTTCCTTGACTGTCTTATATCCCTGTGCTACCTCATGTGACGAAAGCGGTGTTCCACAACGTGGACAATAAGGCACGATCTTGAATCCCTTGTAGAGAAGTCCGTCGTCCCAGATCTTCTTCAATGCCCACCATTCGGACTCGATAAATGTATTGTGATATGTGACATACGGATTATCCATATCTGCCCAGAATCCTACCTTGTTAGAGAATTCTTCCCACATACCTTTGTATTTCCATACGGACTCTTTGCATTTGCGGATAAACGGATCTAAGCCATACGCCTCGATCTGCTCCTTGCCATCGATACCAAGCTCTTTCTCGATTTCAAGCTCAACCGGAAGACCATGTGTATCCCATCCGGCCTTACGGATAATCTTATGTCCCTTCATTGTCTGATAACGCGGAATCATATCCTTGATCACACGTGTCAGCACATGGCCGATATGCGGCTTGCCGTTTGCAGTTGGAGGGCCGTCATAAAATGTATAGGTCGGCAGGTCTTTCTTCTCTTCGATACTCTTCTCGAAGATCTCGTTCTCTTTCCAGAACTTGAGTACTTTTTCTTCCCGGCTGGTGAAGTCCAGCTTTGTAGAAACCTTTTCGTACATACTTCTATATTTCCTTTCTTATTATGTTTGATTTTCATGCATATCTGTATCTGTCATAAAAATAGATTTCCGTCTGATTCACAGACCTATCCAAGTTTTCAGTATAACGCATAACCCACGAAAATGTCAATAAAACCCTGCCATGTCACTTCCGCCAGTTATAAATATATTTTGTTATCCATTCCGTGAAAACTTGCTCCTTCATTTTTGTAAAAAGGAAATGACATACGACTGTAATTTTGGTATAATAAACGCAGATCGTCAAAAGCTGACACGGAAGGAGTTTCATATGATCAATTTTAAAGTTGGAATTATGGGTGCCGGAAAGATTGCCGGTGTTATTGCAGATACATTAAAGGATTTGGATGCATTCGAAGCATACGCGATTGCTTCCCGCGATACAGAAAAAGCAGCAGCATTTGCCAAAGAACATGGCGTTACAAAATACTATGGTTCTTATGAGGAACTTGTGGCGGATCCGGATGTCGAACTCATCTACATCGCAACCCCTCATTCCCATCATGCAGAGCACGCAAAACTTTGTCTGAATGCAGGAAAACCAGTGCTTGTCGAGAAAGCATTTTCTTACAATGCCGCTACAACCGAGGAAGTTCTGAACCTTGCAAAAGAGAAGAACCTGTTCTGCGGCGAAGCAATGTGGATTCGTTTCATGCCAATGTACCGCCTGATGGCAGAGTACATCCAGAAGGGTGCGATTGGACGTGTGAACAACATTACCTGTTCCCTCGGTTATTCCCTTTTGAGAGAAGAACGGCTGACCAAGCCGGAGCTTGCCGGTGGTGCACTGCTTGATCTTGGTGTATATCCGCTCAATCTGATCTCCATGATCTATGGCAGCGAACCTCCGATGATCGGTTCTACCTGTGCCAAGCTTGACACAGGCGTGGATGCGCAGGAAGCATTGCAGATTTCATACAAAGGTGGCAGATGTGCAAACGCATTTGTCACAATGATGTACCAGCCTGACAACAATGCAAAAATCTATGGTGACCGCGGATATATCGAGATTGACAACATCAACTGTCCGGAGACATTCCGTATTTACAATCAGGATCACAAGCTTGTGCTTGAGACAAAGAAACCGGACAAGCAGACAACCGGTTATGAATTCGAGTTTATCGCTGCCAGAGATGCCATCATCGTTGGTCAGACCGAATGCCCGGAGATGCCGCATGCAGAGACACTCCGCATCATGCAGATCTGCGACTCACTGAGAAATACATGGCAGATCAAATATCCGATGGAATAATCATTTCCGTTAGTAACGCACGCTGCCAGGCGCACATTTAACAAACACCGGACAGAGAGAACGCTTCTCCTTGTCCGGTGTTTTAATTTCCATTCATATATATGTTTGCCGGTTCATTCAAAAAACATACAACGATTCTGTCTCCGCTGCCATAACTCCTGCATCGTCGGAAACTGTTCATGCAGCGACCTCACATACGTCGATCCAATTGCAATCTGATCCGAATTGCACATCGTAATAACGCGGTTTGTATAATCAATATTGCGTACATAGTTTGCATTAATGATTCCACTGCGGGAACATTGCAGGAAATACCATACATCGGCAGCCTCCAGAAGCTGTTGCAGGGTAACATATCTCACAGGATATTTCCCACCATTATTCAGACAGACCTCCATCGACCGGTTAGATGCCAGTATATGACTGACCTTGGCACATTGGATCGGGTATATCACATTCTGGTTCTGGATATACAGCATGCGTGCCTCTATTTTATCCTGCCGCAGCATCGGACATGTGTGCGGACTCGTGCACCAGAGTTCCTCCAGAGCCTGTACAAGTGTTTCACACAACCGATGTTCGAGCGACAAAGTATCAATTACCGCAAAACAACACAGCTCCCTATCACAATAACCATTCGGATCTTCCACGTCAGATATCAATATCATAGGCGTATCCCGATAACGCTTCAACCTGCGCGCGGACTCCATAAACCGGTATGCATCTACAATATTCTGGTGAAACTGCTCCTCCGCTGGCCCGCACACCATTACATCAACCTGATGCTCTACAATAATCTTATAGGCCGCACTATAATTTCTGACAATCTTCACAGAATATTCCAGCGCTAACTGACTTACAACCATACGACTACGTTCTAATATCTCTTCATCCCCCATGACAAACAACACAATTTTTCTTTCCCTCAACACATTCTCCCCCTCGTAAATAAAAAGCAGAAAAACCTCCTCCTGTCTTTCTGCTTTCTTGTCCCCTAGTTACAATATTTCTCTATCAATGTAAGTGCTTCGTCCATCTTGTCAACCGGAATCTGCCCGGGTGCCGATGCCTCCGCAAAGCTTGCAAATGTGATTGCACTGCCGAACACCTGACCGCTGATCCGGCTGATTGCCCCCATCTTCCCCATCGACATCGTGACAACCGGTACCTCTGCATACGCTTCCTGCATCATAGCCGTTGCAGCAAGCAGATTCACCACATGCATTTTATTCTCCGGCATCACAGCAATCTTTGCAACATCCGCGCCAAGATCCTGCATACTGCGCAGCCGGTTCACGATCGTGGATGCATCCGGTGTGGTCTGGAAATCATGATTTGACATGATGATCTTTACCCCTTTTTCCTTTGCAATCCCGATCATTTCCTCTGCCTGCTCTGCCCCGGAGAATAACTCGATATCCACCATATCTGCCGTTGCTTTTTCAATCACGTGCCGGTTGATCTCGTAGATCGTCGGCGTGGTAAAGGCAAGCTTCTCGCCGCCCTCCGCTTCACTCCGGATCGTAAATAACAACACTTTTTCTGGCAGAATCTCTGCTACCTTCGCAAGCAATCTATCTAACACTTCATAGTCAGGCAAAATATCCAGATAATCGCCACGAAGCTCCACCATATCAATGGCAGAGCTTCTCTGTGACTGTCTTATCTGATCCGCCTGCGCTATGATCTCCTCCGCCGACCGTCCGACCAGCGGCACACAGATCTTCGGCCGGTCAAAGCCGATGATACAATGTTTGATCTTACAATAACGAATCATATAATTTTCCTCTATTTTTACTGTATCTTCTCATAGTACTTGGATTCCAGTGCCTGCAACAGCTGCTCCACAGTATAGTCATCGTCATCCAGATAGATGCTTGCTTCCATACTCAGGAACACACCCGGTTCTACTTCGATCACGGCTGTAACATCCATACATTTCATCTGGAATGCGTTATAAGTCTGTACGTTATAAAGCACATCCTTGTCTTCTACTTTTGCTGTCTGGTTTAACTGTGTATCCAGAATCTCGTAGCTGTCGATGTTGGACATATCATAATAGACAGAATCCAATGCGTCGGATGCAGATTCTGCAGTATATAACCCATACTGTATCGTAGATACCTGCTCTGTCTCAAACATAACACCATACTCATTCGCATACTCGAAGTTAAATCCATCGATACATCCCTTGATCTTGTATTTCGCACTTCCATCATAGGTCATAACTGATGCATTATCGAGGGTAATCTCATCTGTATTATCGTCGCTGAAATCTGCATCGCTATAGGTAGCTGTGTCTTCGTCGATATCCTCTTCCACCTGATTAAGCAGATCGGAATTTGTTCCAAACAGACTGTTCAATGCATTTATCAGATTTACAAATGCTGTATTGTCAGATAAACGCTCTACCCAAGCATCCATCAACTTCTGGCTTTCTTCACCAAATGTCTGCAGATCGTCCTCTGTCATGGTTGCAAGATCATACACCTTTTTGCTTGCATCCATCTCCTGTACAGAAATCTTCGATGTATCGATCGTTGTATCAATACTTCCATTGCAGAGCGTCTGGTTGGCTGCCTTCAGCTCGAACGAATCAATCGCCACAGTATAGCCGACACCCTTGTTGATGTCTTTGTAAGCACCCTTGTAATTAAACACATAGGTATCTGCGCCTACAATATTGGCATTAACCGTATTCTCAAATGTATTGTCCGCCTTGTTAAATGTCTTCTCCCAGTCAACAGACAGGTACGAAGAAGCGGAGATCTTTACCTTTGTCGTAACTGTATCACCAGACTCTACAACATCCTTTGTGAAATCCAGTCCAATCTCCTTGTCACCGGCAAATGCCTTTACATTTCCATATGTATTTCCGCTGATATCATGTGCCTCGAACTTCACGCCAACGGAAGTGTCTGACACGTCAAAACTTAAGTTTCCTGACAGATCATCCTTACCAGCATCCAGCCAAAAATCATAATCGATCTTCACCATATTCAAGATGTTGATCTTATCGCTACATGTGATCTTAACAGCTCTCTTGCCCTTCACATATACTTTCACACACAGATCATGCTTAATGACACTTGGCACAGCCGCTTTCAACTGATCCATATAATATGTATAGTCGTCTGCACTCATACCAAGCTGATCAAGCGTATCCTGCGAACCTGTTACCGCTTCTGTCAAACCATCGATCGCAGATACACACGCATCCTGCAGATCTTCCTTTGCCCATGTCACATAATATTCCTTGGCTGTTACATTCTCGCCATTGACTGTGATCTTGGCACTTCCCTGCTTCTTAAATTCTGCAGCATCCCAGATTGTCTCCAGCGCACTCACATATCCACTTGTAAGACCTGATCCATCAGAACCAGATGCAAATGCGTTTAAACTGTATCCGGTAAGTGCCGATGCGTCCAGACCAAGTGACTGTCCGGCTGGTGAATTCGCAAGCGCGCCCATCGGATCGTCCGCCGGGTATACAAGATAACCTGCAAGCAACTCCGGTATACCGACTGTCATCGTATCTTCATCGCCAAAAACCTCATACGACAGAAAATCATCGCCACCGATCGTTATCGCGCCATCTGCAGAAAGCTTCTTATTTTTCTGATCCACTGCGTTATTCTGATTCCAACCGATTGCGTAAGCATTTTCACCTTCACCAGCGTTAAATGTCAGGTTGAGACTGCTATCTCCACCTTTCTCATTATACGCCTTCATCACCTCATCGAATCCGACTACATCGTTTCTCTCTCCGCCAGTGCTGTAGGAAGAAAATGTCTCTTCCATCGCATCTAATACGACTTCCTTGTCCGACTTAAAAAGCTTTGGAAGGAAAATGACGCCACATACAACCAGTGCAACGATTGCAACGCCAGCACCGATCAATGCGCCCAGCTTGCCCTTTGTCATTGGCTTCTTCGGTTTCTTACCGTCTGTCTGTGGTTGCATCGACTGCTGTCCGTAATATCCAGTCATGTCCGGCTGTCCCGGCTGCTGCCCGTAATATCCAGTCATGTCCGGCTGTCCCGGCTGCTGCCCGTAATATCCAGTCATGTCCGGCTGTCCCGGCTGCTGTCCGTAGTATCCAGTCATGTCCGGCTGTCCCGGCTGTTGTCCGTAATATCCAGTCATATCCGGCTGTTGCGGATTTGCATATCCAGTCATGTCTGACTGTGGTGGATTCATATATCCGGTCGTATCCGGCTGCTGTGGATTCACATATCCAGTCGTATCCGGGAATCCCCCCGGCTGCTGTGTGTTATTTTCGTCCATTCTATCCCTCCAACTATATGTCTACGCTTAGTAAACCTTTGCTTCTTCCTCGCCATTTAATACACGAAGTGCGCCCTGTGCCAGGGCAAGAAGCTCGTCTTCGCCACCGTATACGGTAACCGGTGCGATAAACTTTACTCTCTTTGTGATCTCTTCGGTTGCGTACTTGCCATATGCGATACCGCCTGTCAGGATGATCTGATCAACCTTACCGGAGAGAACCGCTGCCTGTGCTCCGATATCCTTCGATACCTGATATAAGAATGCATCGAATACAAGCTGTGCATGCTTGTCACCATTCTTTGCCATAGCCTCGATATCTCTTGCATCGTTGGAACCGCAGTATGCATTAAATCCTGCCTTACCAACAAGCTGCTTGATCATTTCCTTCTCTGTGTACTTTCCTGAATAGCACAGACGAACCAGCTCGCCGTTTGGAACACCACCGGCACGCTCCGGAGAGAATGCACCATCGCCATCCAATGCATTGAATACATCTACAACCTTACCGCCTGTATGGGCACCTACGGAAACACCGCCACCCATATGAACAACGATGAGGTTCAAATCCTCGTACTTCTTACCAACTTCCTTTGCATAACGCTTTGCAACTGCCTTCTGATTTAATGCATGGAAGATACTTGTTCTAGGAAGCTCCGGATGTCCGGAAAGTCTTGCAACATCCTGTAACTCGTCAACAACAACCGGGTCTACGATATAAGCAGGGATTCCAAGCTCATCAGCGAAATCCTTTGCCAGGATACCACCGAGGTTTGATGCATGCTCGCCACGCTTTGCCTCTACTAAGTCCTTTACCAGCTCATCGGTAACTGTGTATGTACCACCCGGAATTGGCTTAAGCAGACCACCACGGCCTACAACAACATCCAGTGTCTTAATATCGAAATTATTCTCAGCTAAAACCTTAGCGATGACATCCTTACGGAAATCCTTCTGTGCAACGATCGAATCGTACTGTGCAATCTCCTCAGTCGAATGACGCAGTGTCTCCTCGAACAACAATGTCTCATCTTCAAATACACCAATCTTTGTAGATGTAGAACCCGGATTGATGATCAATGACTTATAACTCATTTTATTATCCTCCTGCTTATTTATGCTTATAATTTATTTGTTTTTCTTTAAGTTCTCAGCTACGATTGCTGCAAGGGCAATGGAATTTACCTTTGTCTCAAATGTATCGGAACGGGATGTCAGGATAACCGGTGCCTTTGTACCTGTTAAGATACAGCCATTCTTAACCTTTGCTGTGTGAACCAGTGTCTTGTATGTGATATTACCTGCGTGAATGTCCGGGAACAGTAAGATATCTGCATCACCGACAATCTTACGGTTCGTTGCTCCCTTATGCTTTGCAGCTTCCGGATCAATTGCAAGGTCCATGGAAAGCGGTCCGTCCACGATACAGCCTGTAATCTTACCCTCTTCATTCATCTTTGTAAGCTCAGCTGCGTCTACTGTAACAGGCATCTTCGGATTTACTACCTCTACCGCTGCAAGCGGAGCTACCTTTGGACACTCGATACCACATGCATGTGCAACTGCAACTGTGTTGCTGATAATATCCACCTTGTCCTCCAATGTTGGGTATGGAATAAATGCAACATCAGTCAGGAAGAACATCTTCTCGAAGCCTTCAATCTCAAACAGACATACATGTGACAAAGCCTTACCGGTTCTAAGTCCCACTTCCTTATTGAGTACACTCTTCAGGAATCCCTTTGTGTCAATGAGACCCTTCATGTACATATCTGCCTCTCCATCATGTACAAGCTTGACTGCTGTCAGGGCTGCTTCTGTCGGATCCTTCACGTCAATAATCTCAAAACCCTCTAAACTCATATCCATGCTTGCAGCGATTTCCTTGATCTTATCAGCATCTCCGACCAGAATCGCATCCGCGATATCTTTATCCTTTGCTGCCTTTACTGCTTCAAGGACTGCATCATCCTGTGCAACAGCTACGGCAAGCTTCTTCTTGCTGCATGATTTAATCTGCTCAAGTAATCCTTCAAAATTCTTCATTGTTCTGTTCTCTTCCTTTCCTCTTCCATCCTCTTTTTATGAGTCTTTGTTGTTCTTTACGTCCAAGATTGCTGAAACGGTGCATAAAGCAATTGCTATAAATCCCATAGCATGATCAATATGCTTATTTATCTGCTTTCTTCGTTTTTCCTTAAGCTTCCGCTCTTTGCGCGACATACGCTTTGCAGGTTCTCTGTAAAGTGATTTCGCAGGCTTTGCCTTCTTCGGTTTTTTCGGAGTCTTCAGTCTTGACATCTGTTTCACCTTCTTTGACGAATTTATAATGTGTTTTCCGCATTATTCCGGCTTGTGTGAACACAGCCTATATAATGCTTATTATACCATTTTAAGCGGACTTTCGCAACATCTGTTCCGGCGGCTTCGCGAAATAAGCCACCGTCAGCAGAATCGTCATGCAGACCCAGCTAATCGGTTCCGTAAGTGCCACACCGAAATAAGCAAGCCGCGGCACCAGAATCGTTGCAGAAAGTACCTTGATTGTCATCTCAACAACGCTCGAGCACACCGGTATTACCTTCCGCCCCATCCCCTGCAGACTGCACCGCAGAATAAATAGCGGTCCGAGCACATAGAAAAACACAATACTGATCCGGGAATACATCACCGCAGAATCTACAATTGTCGGATTATCGGTAGACGCAAGCCATGTAAATACCGGTCTGCCAAATGCAAAGCAGATAATTACAAGTACCGTTGTTATTCCCGTTGCTATAACAACGGCATGACGAATCCCTCTGCGAATACGTGCCGGTTCCCCGGCTCCCATATTCTGACTTACAAAGGTTGTCATTGCATTTCCCAGACAATAAAGTGATACCGTAAATATATCGAACACTTTTCTTGCCGCTGTATGCGCCGCAACGATTGCCGTTCCCAATCCATTGATTGCGCCTTGCAGCACAATCGTTCCGAAATTCACAACAAGCGACATAAATCCCATTGCAAGCCCCGTCGTAAGAAGCTCACTGTACTGTCCTTCCACCGGTTTCCACTCGTCCTTCTCCGGCATAATATCCCGGAACTTAAGCAGGATATAACCAAGACAAAGCACTGCCGAAAGTGCCTGCGAGATGATTGTCGCCCAGGCAGCACCCTGAATCCCCATATGAAATCCATTCACAAACAGCAGATCCAGTCCAATATTCACGAACACGGAAATAATCAGACAATAAAGCGGCGTCCGGCTGTCGCCAACCGCGCGCAGTACATTTGCACACATGTTATAAACAGACACAAATATAATGCCATATAAAATGATTCGCACATACGCAAGTGCCGGGCTCATAATATCTTCCGGTGTTGCCAGAAGTTTCAGAATCGCAGGAATCAAAAGCAAGATTAACACGGTAAGCACAACTGCCCCTGCCAGCGTCAGCAACACAGTACCTGCCACCATGCGGCGCATCCGCTTATAATCCTTTCCTCCAAAACTGTTCGCAATCGGAATCGCAAATCCAAGTGTCAGGGAATTCAAAAATCCGATTAAAGTGTTCGATACAACACTTGTGGCACCGACAGCCGCAAACGCTTCGGTGCCAACAAATGTACTTACAATCTTACTGTCCGCAATATTATATAATTGTTGAAATATGCTGCCGAATATCATCGGGATGGCAAATAAAATTATCACCTTTGCCGGGTAGCCTTTTGTCAAATCTTTCATCCTGTTTCTTCATTCCTTACAATACAAATATTCTCTGGTATAAACACAACACCCCATTCTGCACAAGAAGTACGAATGGGGGTTGTATATATGTAGCATTAATTACTCTACCGTTACAGACTTCGCCAGATTTCTCGGTTTATCCACATCCAGTCCCTTTGCCTCGGATGTATAATATGCAACTAACTGCAATACAACCGCTGTTGCAAAGGATGTAAATTCGCTATCCATCTTCGGAAGGCGGATATGCTGGTCACAGATACTTGGATCATTCACTTCCTCATCCATGCTGACAAGCACAACATACGCACCTCTTGCCTTTACCTCACGGATATTCGAGATGACCTTCGCATAGACATCCTCCTGGGTTGCCAGCGCGATAACCGGAACATTCTCAGAGATTAACGCGATTGTTCCATGCTTGAGCTCTCCTGCCGCATATGCTTCGGCGTGCACATAAGAGATTTCCTTTAACTTCAGTGCCGCTTCTAAGCTCATCGTGTAGTCCAGACCTCTTCCGATATAGAACGTATCGGTTGCAAACTTGATATGATCTGCCACTCGCTTGATATCATCCGCGCATTTCAGAGTTTCCTCAACAATATTCGATGCATTTGTAAGCTTTGTCATAAAGCGTTTTGCATCATGCTCTGTGATAAGTCCCTTCACCAGTCCGATCCGGCATGCGATCAGATACATCGCTGCGACCTGTACCGTATATGCCTTCGTCGATGCAACCGCAATCTCCGGACCTGCATGTGTATATAATACATAATCGCTTTCTCTTGCGATTGTGCTTCCCTTCACATTGACGATAGAAAGCACCTTGGAACCGCGATTTTTCGCAAGCTTCAATGCCTCTAACGTATCAATCGTCTCGCCCGACTGGGAAAGCACGATTGTCAAAGTCTCCTCATCGATAATCGGATCTTTATACCGGAACTCGGAAGCACAATCTACATGCACCGGAATCCGAAGCTTCTTCTCGATCAGATGCTTTCCTACCATACCTGCATGCATCGCTGTACCACATGCCACAATAGAAATACGCTTGCAATCCTTAAATATTGCATCATCAATTCCATCCTCTGTGAAATCCGGAAGTTCCTGATTGATACGTGGTGCAATCGTATTGCGGATTGCATCCGGCTGCTCATAGATTTCCTTGAGCATAAAGAATGGGTAACCACCCTTCTGTGCACTTGTGATATCCCAGTTTACAGTCAACATCTGTGGGGTTACTTTGTTTCCCTTCAGATCCTGAATATCAATACCGTCCTTTTTGAGTGTCAGAATGTGATACTCCGGTACTACGAAATACTCCTTTGAGAACTCGATTAATGCGGTCAGATCGGAAGCAATCACCGAACCTCTCTCGCACGACGTTGCAACCATCGGGCTTACATTCCGGATCGCGTAGATTGTATCCGGGATATCCTGGAACATAATACAAAGTGCAAATGCACCGGAAAGTACCTTCACCGTCTTCTTGATTGCCTTGACCGGATCACCCTCATAGAACTTATTCAAAAGTGCTGCAACGACCTCAGAATCTGTCTCTGATACAAGCTGGTCCGCAAGTCCGTACTCTGTCACGATCTGACGGTAATTCTCGATGATACCATTGTGAATCAGTACGACCTTTCCGACACGGTGTGGGTGTGCATTCACGTCCGTTACCCCGCCGTGGGTTGCCCATCTTGTATGACCAATTCCGCAAGTAGCAGGCATTTTCTCTGCCTCGCAGAGCTTCCGTAACTCCTCTACCTTGCCGGTACGCTTGCGCACCTGAATCTGATCGTTCGACAATAGTGCTAATCCTGCGCTGTCATATCCGCGGTACTCCAACCGTTCCAGACCGCCGATGATAATATCCTTCGCTGGTTCATTCCCCGTAAAACCAATAATTCCACACATAATATCTACCTCTATTCTATTTTTAATTTTCTATGATTCCATTACTGATTACAGAACTTTGTTTTGCAGTTACCCGCATATTTTTTTCTGTATACGCACTCAGCTTGTGCGGAAACGCATCCGCCGAATCTTTCGATCACGTTTCTCCTCGTCATCCTGAGTTTTTTCCGTCCCCTCAGGACCAGGCGCTAAGGTTCTTACCTTTCGAGTTCTGTGTCCTCCCATATCACACAGTTGCCTTATTCTATCATACCAATATTTAAAATGCAAACGAAAAGAAAGGGCAGATGCACCTGAACATCTACCCTTTCTTCTCTGCGTGCTTCTTACTTAGAAGCTTCCTTGAGCAGGCTTGCGCGTGCGGCTGCCGGCTCCTTTACCTGATGGCTGTGCCATGCAGATGCGCTATTTACAGTCTTCTTTGCAGTGTTGTAACCGATCTTTGCTACAAGTTTCTCAATCTTCTTCATACCTTGTACCTACCTTTCTTTTTCCTATCATTGCCAACACTGCTACAAAGGTTACAGTTCCAATATACACAGTGCCAACAATCACACATGATCTCCAAAGAAATACCAGCAAAGAGCCAATCCCTAAAACGAGAAATCCGTTTCGTTTGTTCCGCTTTTTCTGCACTGCGGTCAGTGGCTTATTGGCATGTGCAACCGGACCGAGTATCGCAAATACACACAGATCCGCGGCGAGCACAATCCAAAGCACGAGTGGTACTTCCGCATATGCTTCCATGTACCGTGAAAGTATCATGACCGCACCCCAGCCACCATAGCTGACGAGCATGCAGACCAGCGACGTCTCCGCATGATACCCACCGAATGCACTGCGAATCAGGTAAAATGTTCCCAAAAAAAGAGCGGTCTGTAACAGGTTCTTCGTGACTATCCCAAGCAGAATAAATCCGATTACCTGACACATCTGTTCAAGAAACACTGCGTATCCATATACATAGATATCGTAGTCCTCTTTCTGGATCACATCTCTTCGCAGCAGATGATCTGTGATTGCATATGCAAGACGTTCCATGGACTTCCTCCTCACTTCATTTCCTGCTACTACAATACCTGATTTTTGACATTTTACAACCTGTCTGGCAAAGTTGGTTGTTTTTTGAGCATACTTTTTACTTTTTCGACGTTATACGACAATGTTCGAGATGAAGAACCCGTTTCGTTCTTCCTCATAGAAAGAACCTTCCATATCCCGGATCAGCTTCTTTACACTCTTTCTTCCAAGTCCGTGCAGACTTGCATCTGCCTTCCGCGTGCGAAGCTCCGGGTTGTTCTCCATAACCGACTGACTGATCCGGTTCCGGACAGTTACCAACAGCAAGCCCGCACTCTCGTAGATCTGCAGCTCAATCAGTTTGTCTTCCTCCAGCTCCTCTGCTTCAATCGCATTTTCCAACAGATTCAGCAGTGCAATCGCAAACTCCATCTGTCCTTCCGGCAAATGTGCACTGATTTCTGTCCGAAACGTGATCTGTTTCTGCCGGCAGATTCCATCGCAATGATTGAGCACAGCATCTAAGATTTCATCGCCTGTCATATAGACACCTTCTGGCTGGAGCTTCGTGTTTAAGACGTCCTCCACATATTTCTGTGCTTCTTCCACATTTCCATTCGCAAGCATTTCCTGAAAGAGCGTGAAATAATGGCGCAGGTCATGCCGAAGCATCCGGTTCTTCTCCTGCAGACGCATCATGCGCTCCATTCCCTCTTTCTGCTCTTCCTGCGACATACGGAGAAGCTGATTTTCCATCAGCAGCTTCTGGCTTTTATTTAATTGATAGGTTGCCACGTACACAAACACATTGATCGCCAGAATTCCGACCATCGCGATACCGATCGCAATCTTTCCCTTTTTGTCAAGATACGGGTAATCCAGCATAATATCTAAGATAATACCGATCAAAATACTGATCACGAACACGACAGCATTCATGACCGGCATCGCGGATTTCATCTTCGTTTTCTTCAGGATCACCATGACCAGAAGCGTGCACAGGATCAGATTCAGCTTCGAACCCATGATGTAATGCAGCCGCTGTATCGCATCCATCTCCCATTCCATGCCATTTGTCCCGCGCACGACATACCCGTAAACTGACGCAAAGATCAGTCCACATGCCATAAGCAGGATATTCCAGATTGCGACATAGATGATCTTCTCTGAGATTTTTCCATTCGTGCATACAAAACCAAAGAATATGGTAAGTAAAATATAGACAATATTATTCTCCGGACTATCCGGAAATACTTTCTGCAACACAACATTTGCCACAGGGACGATCAACGCCAAAACGACAAACAACCAGTTCGGCATGCTCTTCTTTTTCCCAAGTATCATCGTCAGAAACACGATACCTAATATAGCATCTAATGTATTTGCAAATATTTCAACGAGATTCTCCATACCTGATCCTCTCCAATAACATCTTATAATTCTTCATCGTCTCTTCCTTATAGCTTCCACTGATCGGCAATACAGTTTCATCTCTCAGAATCAGTTCCTTTTTGCCAATCTGCTTGATGTACCGTATGTTTACCACATACGCGACATGCACGCGTATAAAGCCATATTCCCACAGCTCTTTTACGATCTTTGCCATGCTCCCCTTCGAGACGATCGCTTCATCCTCCGTATGATAGATGATCTGATGTTTGGCTGCCTCTATGTACATAATCTCTTCCACCGAAGCATCCATCACTTCATTCTTTGCTTTTTCGATCAAAACGTGTCCATCCGTCATCCGCTGTTTTGACAGATTCATCAATGCCGTATCAATCTTCCACGGTTCCGCCTTCTGAATAAACCGAAATGGTTTGTATTTGAGCATATCATAAACCATCTCGCCCCGGTTCGTAAAAAATATAATCTGGATTGACGGATACTTTTCCGTCAGTGCACTGGCAATCGCATCACCCGATATATGTGGCATGTCGATATCCAGAAATGCGACATCCATCTCATGTTTTTCCGCCATTGCCATTATCTCCGCCGAAGATTTTGGATTCCACAGCGTATAAATACTCACATCGATCTGCTGATCTTTGCCAAACTGCTCCACATGCAGTCGGACCATCTGCAGGTCGCGTCTTTCATCATCACATATCAATACATTCATATCGTTTCTCCTGTCTCATCATTCATCCCCCTGTTTTCTAAATGCCCCGGATATGCAGCCCTGCTGCCTGATATGCGCAAAGCTTCTCCACGGTCTCTGCCGTAATGATCTCCCCGGTATTCACGATGTAACTTCCGGGCGGATATACATAGATTGGTGCTCTTGCCAGCGTTCCCGCCAGTTTTTGCAATTCCTCCTGCCCGGCACATCGCTCCTTCTCATGATCCCTTTCTTTCGTCAGAGCGACATCGCACATCTGCAGTGTCCGGTATAACTGTTCAAAATCTTCCTGCCCGTCCCGCACCGTCGAGATCAGTACCACATGTTTTCTGCCTGCCATCTCACAGACGACATCCCCCTTATCCGCAAGCATCGCAAGCAGCTCCGGTCCCGGCACAGCTGCAGAATATACAAGCCGTGTCTCGTCATATCCATATGCACCTGCTGCACATACGGCTTCTTTCTCTATCATTGTGATCTGCGGAAGCTTCGCACAATTCTCCCGGAATTCCCGCAGATTGTTTTCATATTCCGTAAAATCATGGTCTGCCATATAGCAGATTGCCGCTTCCATATTCATCATGAAAATATACGACGGCGAAGAACTTAAGAATATCTCCAATGCCTGCTCCACCGGTTTCACCAGTTCTTCTGTACAGACATGAATCACCGCTGTCTGCGTCATCGCTGGAAGTGTCTTGTGCAGACTCTGTACAACGACATCGGCACCCATGCGGATCGCAGAATATTCCGGTTTTAAAAATGGCAGATGTGCCCCATGTGCTTCGTCCACGATCACCCGAACATGATGTGCATGTGCCACACGTGCAATCTGCGCAATGTCGGATATGACGCCCTCGTATGTCGGCGATGTCACTACAACCGCCGCGATCTCCGGATGAGACTCACACAGCCTTTCAACATCATCGGCATCGACATACCCATCAATAAATGATGTAAATGCAAAGGCATCTTCTGCCTCTTTCTTCCATGTCGGCTCCACATAAATCGTCTGTCGCTGCAGCATCGCCGCCGCATTGTAGACCGATTTGTGGCAGTTTTTTGCAATCAGGATCGCATCGCCCGGCTTCGTGCATGCCGCGATTGCCGTAAAAATCCCTCCCGTCGCACCATTTACCACGTAATACGTGCCACAGGTCTGGTAGATTTCCTTCAGCATGGCAAGTGAATCCCCGATAAATCCCTCCGGCAGATACAGATCATCTGTCCCCGGCACCTCCGTCACATCCCATGCGAGAAATGCGTCCTGAAAATCTCCATAGCAGGCTTTCCGCTTATGCCCCGGCATATGCCATACCGCATGCGCATCACTCAGATATTCACTTAGCCCATCCTTGATCCATTGTTTATGCATGTTATTCCAGCGTCTCTGACTGCACATCTGCAAGCGTGAGCTTCGTCAGATCTTCCTCTTTAAAATTATTCTCCGCGATCAGGCGGTTAGCCTGATTGTGAATCACGCGATCCAGATAATTACGCACCGAACGCGCATTACCGAAATTCTCCGGCGGACATGCAAGTATCCTTGTAAATGTATCCTGCACATACTGCACCGCGTCGTCCGTCAATGTATAATCGAGTGATTTTGCCCGGTTGGTCATGATCTCCAACAGCTCTTCCGCATCATAATTCGGAAATTCAATTGTCCGGTTGAAACGGGAACGAAGTCCCGGATTTGCATCCAGGAAATCCTGCATCTCATCATGATATCCTGCCGCAATGACGATCAGATCTTCCCGGTTATCTTCCATCGCTTTATTCAGGATGTCGATTGCCTCCTGTCCGAAATCACCCTGCTGTCCATTTGCAAGGGCATACGCCTCATCAATAAATAAGATGCCACCCTTGGCTTTCTCGATTACTTCCGTAACCTTCTCACTCGTCTGTCCCATATATCCAGCGACCAGACCAGACCGGTCTACCTCCACCAGATGTCCTTTGGAAAGCACGCCCAGCCCATGATAGATCTTCGCAAGGATTCTTGCCACGGTCGTCTTACCAGTTCCGGGATTGCCAAGGAACACCATGTGATTTGTAACCGGCGGCGTCTGCAATCCATTCTCCTGACGGATCTTACAGATCTTCAACAGATTGATCATATTGTTGATCTCCGTCTTCACGCTCTGCATGCCGGTCAGCTCGTTCAACTGCTTAAGTAATGCCTGTATATCCATCTCCGTATTAAATTCTTTTTTACGCTCTTTCTGATCCGGCAGCGTCTGTGCATCCGGTTGTTCCACCCGCATACGGAATGGCTTTCCAGTTTCTTCTGTATCTGCTGCCCGTACATACTCCGGTGTGTCCATATCTCTCCGGCTGTCTGTATCACTTACTGCCGGCGAATCTTCCTCCTTACGCTCCGGTGTAGAGATCTTCGTCCGCCGCATCTCAAGCGTATCGGACCAATACGAATAATCCGGCTTATCCTCCTGCTTAACCTTGCTTCCGGGCTTAAATGCGATCGTCGGCTTGTAATCCTCCATATCCCCACGTACACGATTGATTTCCTCTGTGATCAATTCAATATACGAGGACAATGCCTGAACCTCTGATGACGCAACCTCCTCGTTGCATGCAATCAGATCATTTCCAATATAATTAAAGGTTGTAACATACAACTGTAACAGATCATAATAACCGTCTGATATCTCCCCGGTTTCTGCTCCGATATTTGAGCGCACAAACGAATTTAACGACCGTGGCGCATGATCCCGGATGCTCTCACTCCGAAGTCCCCAACGGTCTGCATAATCACAGATCATCTTCTCATCAAACTGTGTTCCGAATAACAGATTGATGTATTTGATTTCTTCTTTGTTGACGGAACCATCCGAATATGCGAGATATATCAGGAAATGCAGCATATCTGTACGGAAGGTATGTGCCAGATCCATCCGTCCATCTGTCCGTACATAATCCGCACGCCCGATACTCTGTGCCCGACGCATACATAGATCAAACATGCGTCGACTATTATCTTTCACTTTTACGGTATGAAAACTCCACATTTCTATATCCTTACCCTCTCTGTCAATTTCGCCATACTTATCTATATTATACGCACAGATTCTTTTCTCTGCAAGAAAAAAGAGGCTGCCAAGCAACCTCTTTTCGTAACCACCTTGGATGATATTCCCTTATGTAACACCCTCTCTTTTGTCACATAAGGAAATACCACTGCTACACGTAACAAGACCTTCACATAACTTCGAGCTCTGATGCTCACGTGTATATTACAACATCACACTCCGTATCCCTTCCCCCTGTACGAAGCTATGACGCTGATATGCAAAAATCAAGCAACAACCCAACTTGTTGCTACATGTATTAGTGTAGCACTTTTAAATATTTTTTCAACGGCAGAATAGACAAATTTTATCTCTGTTTTTAGTCATAATGACAGTTTTTTCGTCTAATTTCTTTATTTCCGTTTATTTTCATTCAGTTTCAATCACATTTTTATTGTGAGATTTATTAATTTCTCACGCAAAACGTGATAAATTTTTGACAACGGCAATCCAACCACGTTCAGGTAATCGCCTTCGATGCCCTGGATATACTTCGCGGCTCCGCTCTGGATACCATAGGCACCTGCCTTGTCCATACAGTCACCCGTAGCGACATAGTTGTCAATTTCTTCCTCCGTCATCGGATAAAATGTCACCTTCGTATGACAGTGGAAGGTATTTCCATGTATCTCTTCCTGCGTATCGGAATCTGTCCACAGAATACACACACCGGTGAATACATCATGCGTCCGCCCGGACAATCGTGCGAGCATCTGCTTCGCCTCATCCTCTGTCTTTGGTTTTCCAAGCACACATCCATCGACAGCAACGACAGTATCCGCACCGATCACCGTGATTTCTTCCACGGAATCTGCTGCCTGATTATCTGTCGTTGATTTTTCCATATTCTTACTGCAGTTTCTGCGGTACACATCTTCCGCTTTCACACGCGCCAGTTTTTCAACCAGCTCCTGCGGTGTCAGATTCTCCAATTCTTCTGGTGGAATCTGTTCCTCTGCCGAAGATACGCACACTTCATATTCATATCCACCCAGCGACAGAATCTCCTGTCTGCGTGGAGACTGTGATGCTAAAATGATTTTCTCCATTGGTTCTCCCCTTTAAATTTCATTATCAACAAGGCGTGCAGCAATTACAGAGCAAATTTAACAGGCACATATCCATGCACCAGTTATCGGAACGCACATCCGGCATTCCATATCCCATGCCACGCTGCACATACCAGTTGCTGCCACCCTGCATACGCTGCTTCATCTGTTTGTATTCCATGTTGTTCGGCTCCATCGCGATTGCACGATCGATATGTTCCATCGCTGTTGCCTGATTGCCAGCACCTAAGTTCGCAGCCGCACTCAGATAATACCATCTGCCCGTCCGGTCGTCTATATCCTCCAGCGTGCGAAGTGCCTCTGTAAACATCCGGTTCATAATAAAATTCTGTGCCGCGGCCAGATGGGACTCATCCTGACTCATGCCACCACCTTCATTTCTGGCACGACGGAATGCATCCGCTCCAAATCCGCCGAATCCATCGAACCCGCCATAGCTGTTGCTACCATACGAGGAACCTGTATTTCCGTCCATGATGCTCTTATATGCCGCCTGCACTTCCTTGAATTTTTCTTCTGCCTGCGCTGCGTTTGGGTTGTTGATATTTGCATCCGGGTGGTATTTCCGGCTCAGATTTCGATATGCTTTTTTCACTTCTTCTTCCGAGGCACCATGTGGAAGCCCCAGAACTTCATAAGGATCTTTCATGCTAATTCCTTTCTTTCTCCCATAATTACGAAACAACCAATTCATAGTAAACGTATATTTCCATATCTATTCATTCTATATACAATGTATTGAAACTAAGAAGTTCTAAATATTCTGATTTACGTGCTCATATTTTACGCCACCGTCGCCAATTCGCCGTCCCTGGCTCACTGGCGACTTGTTTGAACATCGTGTTCAAACATGGCTGGTGTTCTTGCAGAATATTAAGAACTTCTAAGTCTCAAACATATCGTATATATTCATGAATAAATATGGAAATATACGATTTACCATTGAAACTTGTTTCGCAATTATTGTTTACCGTTTTCTGTGTCATTTTGTTTCGTCATAAACCTTACCCAGATCCCGGAATAGATAATGTTGCGGAGGATGGCTGTCTCTTCGACGATTGGCAGGCATTCATAGATTTTCGCCATATCGGTGGCGATCATCATAAGGATTTCCTTCACGTAACAGTCGAACTGCTCTTTCGATAATTTATGGTATAACTCCTTCAAGGGATTGAACCGGTTCTTCTCGATATCCTCCTGCACATCATCATATGCGTCGAGAATATAAATGAATTTGCCAAGCTGGTAACCGAGTCTCCGCAGTTCCTCCGACCAGTCAATCCCGCGTGTCGACTTATATGCAAGGATCTCTGCCATGATATCACCAAAGGTTCCAGCAAGCAAATCCAGGTTCGTCACATTCTTTCTCTCACAGGCAGATAATGTCCGCAGAGATTCCCGGATCTTCGCCAGCTTCTCCGGATAGACCTGACCGATCTTGCGCACACGCTTCCGTATAAAACTGCTGTAACAAAGTCTGGTAAATTTGCGGTCATCCTCCCAGTCATCAAGGCATTTGTAATAGGTCAGAATAAGATTCATATCCGCGATATACTGTATGACCTCATTCTCCAGATATTTTTTCTTCCCAACCGGATGCACCATGCACGTTGCTTCCTTCATCTTCGTATCCGGTTCATATAAAGCGGTCAGAAGCACCGCGGCAAACGTCGAATCATACGTAAGTGACATCTGTCCCATCGCACCGTCCGTATTTCGGAGTGCATGGCAGACGCCGCAATAATACATGCGATACCGCTCATAATCTTTGACTTTCATTTCCGGCTTGTTCACCGTCACATATCCAAACATCGTTCCACCTCCGAGTTAAACGGCTTTCTTATTTCTATTTTATACATTAGCTGTTCTTTATAAACCGTGCGCTACACTTCGGACAACGTATCTCGATCTTTCCTTTTCCCTTTGGGATACGAATTTTCTGCTTACACTCCGGGCAACGGTAGATGTGATGCGTCTTACGCATCGTCATGTGGTTTCTCTCTTTCCGTCCCCACATGCGTAGTTTATACGTCTTATTTAGGAACCATGTATTTTCATCCCGACGCTTGCCAATATTTCTGGAGAACACACGGAAATATGCAAATGCAAAGGTCACAAATGCAATCGTGCTGAGTATATTGCTTCTTACAAACATATCGATAAAAACCAAGATACACGCTGCCCACATCATACACATGGAAAGCTGATCCGTTCCATTTCTACCGCGCATAAAATCCATCAATTTCTGTCTCATAAACATCCTCCATAACTATATCCAATCCTGATATTCATTATTCTTCTTCAATTTTTCGAATTGTCAAGTATTTTAACACGCGGGCAGGCTCCGTCAATGGCTTTCACAGAGATTTCACAAAATAAAAAAATCCCTGATACATCTTGTATCAAGGATTTAAGAGAGGCGCGAGCCGGATTTGAACCGGCGGTGAAGGTGTTGCAGACCTCTGCCTTACCACTTGGCTATCACGCCATATATCATAAGAAGAACCCGCTTGCGGGAGATCTCTTATGATTAGTAAGTAGCTTTGCTACTTACAATATCAAACTCCCCGAGTAGGGCTCGAACCTACAACAACTCGGTTAACAGCCGAGTGCTCTACCATTGAGCTATCGAGGAATATATCGTTGCATTTAACTAAACGCAAAGTAGATTATATGAAATATTTCCAATCAAGTCAAGACTTATTTTCAATATTTTATCCGTAATCTACAAACGGAGATGGAGGGATTTGAACCCTCGCGCCGCGCGAACGACCTACACCCTTAGCAGGGGCGCCTCTTCAGCCACTTGAGTACATCTCCAATGCCTAAAAAACACATTTTACCAATCGGTGTTATTTAGTTCCGCGTCAACACGCTAAATTAGAATAACAAATATTGTACTAAATGTCAAGAGGTAATTATATACCCTTAGTATAATCCTATTTTTTATTATTTTATTCCAATAAATTATTCATACGAAAGAAGCGTATTCACGCCATCGTCACTTTCCATATAATGAACTGTGATTACATCACCTTCCTCAATCTTGATCAGGCTTTCATTTTCGGCAAAATTCTGTTTGTAGACAGAACGATCTTTCGCTGTGATATACACATATGTCTCATTCTCTACCGTGATGTACCGGATCTGTGTGACTGTAATCTTCTTACTCAACGTATCTTCGCTGACATCATTTCCACTTGTTGCAATGCTGTTTTCGGCAAGCAGCTTTCGGTAACTTGCAAGTGCTTCCTTCTGTGTCGCGCCAGTTGCCACGATGCTGTATTTTTCCACATTGACAAGTGCATACATCTTCACAAGTCCTGCATTATCTTTGAGTACCATGATATAGGTTGGTACATTCCCGATGTTGATCAGAGATGGGAATGATGACGTGTACCCGAGGTTTTGTACCTGTCCTTCCGCAGAGGACATCGCGGAATGTTCTTCCGCACCTGCAATTGCAAAATATTTACTCTCTGCAGTTCTTGAATTCATCAACACAAATCCGATGTTCGACTGGTCGCCATTGACGGATGTCACACCTGTGTATACCCACACATCGCCATCCATCACCTTGTAACCATAATCATCGGTCGTCACCTTGCAGCCTTTGTTTCCAATCTTGCTGTTAATGAATCCACCTGACAGCATACCATACCAGTTATACCGGTCACATAAGAGATCACCATCATACACGCGATCTACCCAGTTTGGAATATCACCCAGATCCATATATTCACAATCACCGCTGCATGGATCACAGAGCACGATTCCCTTTACGTCCTTCGCTCCAAATAACCCTGCATTCGGCTTTAATACCGGACAGATATAATATGGATTTCCTTCGTTATCGAGTTCAAAATAATATCCGTTGAAATCATACGTCGGATAAGAAAGCTGCACATGCCGCTGCAAATTCTTACCAAAATATGCTGATGAAGAATACTGAATCGGCTTTTCAATCTTCACATAATCTGCCTCATTTTTGACCGGATCAACGAGCACGTATCCCGGAATTCCGGCATCTTTATTATTCAGATATTTGATAAATCCCGCATATTCTAGCGGTGCAACCTTCATCGGCACACCATTATAATCAATTGTGCTGTATGTCTCGCTCACCTGATACTGGCTGACAACGTCAGACAGGGAACCAATCGCACGATCACCGATGATTCTTGCACTGTCCGTATCCATTAGTGCTATGTTGTTGATATTCTCACTTTCCGGTACATCCGTTGCAAAATCACCATCCTCAACCTTGATGATTCCTGCATATTTCGATGCACGCAACAATTTGGAAGATGCCAGCCCACCAATGATCAATCCTACAATCAACACAAGGATTGTTGTAAATGAAACCATTACCACCTTTGTCGAACCAACGGCTTCTTTGATATTGCCTTTTTTAGTAATGCGTGTTCCCTTGAAATCAAAGGAGCAAAATCCGATTGCCGCAAGCGTAAGTATTACCCATGTCCAGAATCCAGAGGTATGTACATTGATTGCCGGTGTCAGGAAATAATAAAACAACACTTCCACAACGAGCAGCAACCCATACAGAAGAATGTTTGATCTGCGGATAGCAAATCCTGGTTTTCCATTTTTCTGCTGTTTCTTCCTGCGCTCCTTTTCCATATCTACATCATATTCGACTTTAACCTTGTTTTTTGCCATATTAACACCTGCCTTTTTCATTATATTTGTTACATACTGTTAGTCAGAAAGATGGTCAAATGACCATCTTCCTGACCAAGTCTATGAATAATATTTCTGATTTTTACTTTTAGGTTTATCTGGTTCTGTCCTTTTTAACTCTCCTATTTTAAGCATTCTATCCAGATAGTGCCTTCTAAAATAAGATCGTTCCAGATTAAATTCTTTCAGAATTTCACTTGCTGATTTTGGTATTCTGCAAAATTCAATAATTTTGTTTTTCATATCTTGGTCACTATCTTGGTCATTATGACCAAGATAATCGTAATTATCCAATAGTTTCAAATACCTATCACAAGCCTGACACAACACCATAATTCCAGACTCATTAATATCATATTCCGGCAATGGTCCATCATAAAGTGCACAACCTTCTTTAATCTTTTCAAAGCCTCTTCCCCAAGCCTCAATCATTCCGCTTTTAAAAAATACATTTGCTAAATTCGGATTATATGGTTTGGAAGAATGCTTCATAAACAACTTGTCCGTTGTATCCAAATTAGGAGGCATTTCACCATCATTCCAAACATATATCTTATCCTCATAAACACTAATTTGAATAGGATTACAACTGCTATAGTCTTTATGAACAATTGCATTTAAAAGAATCTCTCGAAATGCATCTTTATGAAACATAAACTGTTCAATCCTCTGAATACCTTCATAAGCAATACGTGCTTTCATATATTTCGTGTACACTAAATCTATGGTTTTATCCACTTGCTCAAGCAATGGACCATGCACTTCATCCTGATATTTCAAATCGGAATCCGATTTTCCAAAGAAACCAATTTTAACATAGGCTCCTGTAACCCATTTTTCTGGATCATTATAAAATGCTAACATAGCTGCCCTTATTAAATATCCATTTTCATCTATCAGATGCAAATTATCCATAAGCACTTCATCAGACACATTTACATCTTCCTGAGTCAATCTGCCACGTCTAACCGACTTTTCCTTAAATAACTGTATTGCATCCTGTTTCAAATCTGTTACCGAAAGTTTAGGCAATGGTACTCCATCCCACGTTCTTCCTTGTGTTTTTAACAATGTCCTTTCTAATTCCTTTCCAGTAATCTCACGCATAGTACTACCAGAACGATAATAATATTTTCCTCGAAAACTGATTAATGAGGGATATTTATCAACAATTATTTCCAAATATTCTAAGCCATCTTTATACAATAAATTTACATCCGCAATAATTCCCATTGTATCTGTAATTTTGCTTGGAATCAGTTCTAACAATTCTTTCGCATTATCAATTCCAATAACATTACCATCATCATCCGTTCCGATATATATTGTTCCACCATATGCATTTGCATATCCGCAAATCCACTTCAAATATTCATCACGCCATGCCTGTTTCCATTCTACCGACTGATGTTCTTTTTCTTTCATCTACTACCCCAACTTTCATATTCATATTTTTAATTATGCTCCTTCAGATAATCTGCAACCGCCGTCTCATACAGATTGTGTCCCTCGCTGTCGATCACGACGATTACCGGAAGATTCTCCACGCGCATCTTACGGATTGCCTCGGTTCCAAGGTCATCATAAGCGATTACCTCGGACTCCTTGATACATTTGGATAAAAGTGCACCCGCTCCGCCGACGGCTGCCATATATACGGCTTTTTCCTTCACGATTGCATCAATGACTGCCTGACTGCGCTTGCCTTTTCCAATCATGCCCTTCAACCCTTTTGAAAGCAGAAGCGGTGTATATTTATCCATACGGCTGCTTGTTGTAGGTCCGGCAGAACCGATGACCTGTCCCGGCTTCGCCGGTGTCGGTCCGAGATAATAGATTGTATTTCCTGTAATATCCAGTGGCAGAATCTGATCCTCATACAGCTTTGCTCCGCTATACTCTACTTCCGGATGTTTCTCCTGCTCCACGCAGATAGCATCATACATCCGCTTGTGTGCAGCATCTCTGGCACTGTAAATCGTGCCGGTCAGATAGATATAATCTCCTGCATGAAGCTCCTTTAATTCCTCTTCGCTAAATGGTACTGCAATATGTCGTTCCATGTTCTAGTCCTCCACTACTATTTTTTATTGTACTTACTTTGTCAACATATATCCCTTCATAAACATCCTGTTTATCTTATCTTGCTTTTCGTCTATTTCGAAGCTGATATACGTTATAATCAGCTTTTCCGTATCACTGACTTGTATTTCATAGACTATGTCTTTTTCGTTTATCTTCTGATTTTCTCTTTTATCCTCCAGATTCTTATAATATGAAATACAGGAAGTAAAATCTACATTCTTATATTCGCTGTCTCCGACTGTAATCGTTTTATTCTCATAGTTTTCGATTGTGCTTTCCTCGTTCCAATGTGCAGTCATCGTATAGATTTTTGCATATCCATCGATGATGATTCCTTTCTCTTCAATTGGATCTGCATAAAAATATACAGATTCCCATTGTTCACTGTCATGCGTATCTCCACCATACATCATACTATGTAATTCATCCTGCTCCGCTTCCGTGAGATTGGTCTTTATGTATCGTCTGCCATACGCATTTCCACGCAAATAATCATACGCTTCCGCAGCCACTTCCTTATCCGAAGTTTGATTCTTTACAAACCTGTTTTTCTGTGACTGATAAGACAGGTAAGATGCATTTCCAAATGGAAGCAGAAGTCCTATTAATAAACATCCCACGAATACAAGGATCAGATTTTCATAATGCCGGTTCCACAGAATATAGATGATCTGAAGCAGTATAAACATGATTGCCGCATATCGCTGCTCCGTCAGTCCATATGCTTTGACACGCACTGACATAGAATAGATTTCAAGCAGGATAAACGGTGCATAGATATATTTCGTAATATGGATCAGTTTCTTATAACGTGAAGACTTCTCCTCCACGAACCCGGATGCCATCATCCAGATTGGCATACCAATTGCAAAAAGACTTGCACAGATACTGAAGATTTCGTTGCTCGGAACCTCCTGCGTCACGAAGATTTTTACCACATAGAGATAGATTACGAACATCGCAATCCACACGCATGGAAGTAGCACATACGATACAAATTTCTTCGTAAATGCCGCGTTATCTTCGCTTGTGTCCGAGACAGCAAGCAGGCAGGTTGGAAAATACGCAAGTGCACTCAGCATTAACTGGATATTCAACTCCACTCTGAACGTATCTATATCCACAAGCAATGCATCAATAATTTCAAGAATCAGGATAACCGCAATATTTAACACCAGATAGACACCAACTGCCCGGAGCAATGCGAATATAATCCGTCCGATACAATGTGGCAGATCCAGTTGCTGCTGCCGGAGCAATACATAAATTGCAAGAAGCACGGTACACGCAATGTAAAAATACAAGATACTTTCAAATATCAAATTCGGTATATCCGCTTTCTGTGCTTTAAGAATCTCTGACAAATTCTCAAATATGATTGCAATCACAAACGTTACGCCATATCCGATCAGCCATTTCTGTTTGTTTTTCTGTGCTTCTTCTGCTGTTTTCTTCCACAGACTCTCAACCAGAAAATTCCCGGCAAGCCAGATAGAACACACAGTCACGATAGATTCTATGTCAAACCCTTTTTTCTGATTTGCTATGATACTCACAACCGCTATGATAAACACACAGAAAATACTCGCAACATAACGTATGTATATCTGCTTGAATTTCGCCATATTCTGGTTGATATAATTTGAAACCTTTCCCAAGTACATATCTCCTTTCTTTCGGGCACGCATGATTCTCGTTTATAACCTACACATGCATCCATCCAATCTCCTGTACATCTTACTCTATCATTTCTTCCATATTATTTATATTTCTACAACACAACTGTCTTGTGACGATTGACATGACAGCACATATTGACTGCAAGCGGCATACCTGCGATATGCGTTGCGTAGGTTTCAATATTGACGGCGAGCGCCGTTGTCTTTCCTCCAAGTCCACCCGGTCCGATTCCCGTCTTATTCACAAGCTCCAATATCTCGTCTTCGAGCTTCGCAATATGTGCCTTCTCCGAATGTGATCCTGCTGGTCTTGTGAGTGCTTTCTTCGCAAGCTTTGCCGCAAGCTCAAAATCACCGCCAAGTCCGACACCGACTACCATCGGCGGACAGGCATTTGGTCCGGCATCCTTGACTGCTGCAAGTACGGACTGACGGATTCCTTCTTCTCCATCTGCCGGCTTCAGCATATACACCTTGCTCATATTCTCACTTCCAAAGCCCTTCGGTGCAATCGTGATTTCCAGCTTATCACCCGGCACGATATCGTAGTGAATGATTGCCGGTGTATTATCTCCTGTATTCTCACGCTGCAACGGATCTTTCACGACAGATTTTCGCAGGTATCCTTCCGTATATCCTCTTCTCACACCTTCGTTGATGGCATCTGTGAGATTCATTCCTTCAATGTGCAGATTCTGTCCAACATTCACGAAGAACACTGCCATTCCTGTATCCTGACAGATTGGTGTTTTATCTTCTCCTGCAATCTCCATATTCTCGATCAACTGATTCAAGATCTGCTTGCCGAGTGTGCTGTCTTCCTCTTTTGCCGCCTGACGTATCTTTCCATCCATATCATCTGCCAGATACAGATTGGCCGAGATACACATTTCTTTCACTGCTTCAATGATTTTGTCTGTGTGTAATGTTCGCATGGTTTACTCCTTTTTAACATACTAAGGCTGCTACATGATTTCTCATATAGCAGCCCTTTTCTTAATCATCCAAATAGTCGTCTTTATCTTTCGTATCAATTCCACGTTTCTTATTCTGTGCACGCACATAAATCGAAACAAAAATGTATGTCACAAATAACAATACAAATATGACACCTACCCAATACATAAGTGCATATAAGAAATTGGATACGCCATCCATCTTGGAAAGACCTTCCAAGCCCTCTTTAATACTATCGTTCATCGCTTTTCCCTCTTTTCACGATTTACTTATCTTCCGGACTCTCCGGCTCTTCTACATTTCCTTCTTCATTGTCTGCCTCATTCATCTCACGTTCCATCATCTCTAAAGACTCGGATTCATCTGCAGATTTCTGACGTACCTTTGCGATACTTGCAACGGTAATATCGCTTTCCAGATCCATGTTGATGAGCTTCACACCGGTTGTAATTCTGCCTAATATAGAGATATCCTTACACAGGAGTCTTATTACAATACCCTGGTTGGTAATCAGCATGATCTCGTTATCATCATTGACCGCCTTAAATCCTACAACGGTTCCGGACTTGTCTGTGATCTTGTAACACTTCACACCCTTACCGCCACGGTGCTGTGGTGTAAATTCTTCGACAAGAGTACGCTTACCAAGACCATTCTCGGATACGATCAGAAGTGCTTCGCCCTGTGTATCAAGCTGCATGCCGATAACCTCATCATCACCGGCAACACTCATACCGATGACACCCATCGATGTACGTCCGGTTGAACGAACCTCCTTCTCATTGAAGCGGATACACATACCCTGCTTTGTAATCAGGATGATATCCTTCGTATTGTTCGTTGCCTTTACTTCGATCAGCTCATCGCCCTCTTTCAGAGTGATTGCAGCAAGTCCGGACTTACGAACATTTGCATACTCGGTAATCTTTGTCTTCTTGATCATACCATTCTTTGTAGCCATGATCAGGTATCTTCCCTCATGGTACTCACGAATTGGAATGACTGCTGTGATCACTTCATCCGGCTGGAGCTGTAAGAGGTTTACGATTGCCGTTCCTCTTGCAGTACGTCCGGATTCCGGAATCTCATACGTCTTCAGACGATATACACGTCCTTGATTCGTGAAGAACATGATGTAATGATGCGTCGTTGTCATGAACAGATTCTCGATGAAATCATCCTCGATTGTCTGCATTCCCTTGATGCCCTTACCACCACGGTTCTGACTCTTGAAGTTATTGATTGTCATACGCTTTACATAGCCAAGCTTTGTCATAGCGATTACAACATTTTCCTTCGGAATCAGATCTTCAACTGTGATATCATCATCCATATCAATGCCGATAGAAGTTCTTCTGTCATCGCCATATTTTGTTGCGATGATCAGGATTTCCTCCTTGATTACACCAAGGAGCAGCTTCTCATCTGCGAGAATTGCCTTCAACTCTTTGATGAGTTCCATCAATTCTCTGTATTCTTTCTCAAGCTTCTCTCTTTCCAAACCGGTCAGAGCACGCAGACGCATATCTACGATAGCCTGTGCCTGTGCATCGGACAAACCGAAACGCTCGATCAATGCAAGCTTTGCATCGGCAACGGATTTGGAACTACGGATGATTTGAATAACCTCATCAATATTATCGAGGGCTATCAATAATCCCTCTAATATATGAGCACGATCTTCCGCTTTATTCAAGTCGAACTTCGTTCTTCTAGTTACAACCTCTTCCTGATGCTTGATATAATATCCAAGCATTTGAAGGAGATTTAATACCATAGGCTGTCCATCAACCAACGCCAGCATAATTACACCAAATGTATCCTGCATCTGTGTGTGCTTGTATAACTGGTTCAGCACGATATTCGCATTGCAGTCTTTTCGAAGCTCGATGACGATACGCATACCCTCACGGGAACTTTCATCACGGAGAGCTGTAATACCCTCAATCTTCTTCTCCTTGACAAGCTCTGCGATCTTCTGGATCAGCTTTGCCTTATTTACCATATATGGAAGCTCAGTCACAACGATTCTCTGCTTTCCATTTGCCATCGGCTCGATCTCGGATACGGCACGTACCTTGATCTTACCACGACCAGTTCTATATGCTTCATTGATACCGGCTGTACCAAGGATAGATGCACCCGTTGGGAAATCCGGTCCCTTGATGATTTCCATGATTTCTTCGATTTCTGTCTCACGATCCTCATTCACACGGTTATCAATGATCTTTACAACTGCATTTACTACCTCACGCAGATTGTGAGGTGGAATATTGGTTGCCATACCTACGGCAATACCGGTTGTACCATTTACCAGCAGGTTTGGATAACGGCTTGGAAGTACGACTGGCTCTTTTTCTGTCTCATCAAAGTTTGGTACAAAATCAACTGTATCCTTGTTGATATCCGCAACCATCTCCATCGAAATCTTGGAGAGACGTGCCTCTGTGTATCGCATCGCAGCCGCGCCATCCCCATCGACAGAACCAAAATTTCCATGTCCATCGACCAGTGGATATCTTGTATTCCATTCCTGTGCCAGCTTTACGAGTGCCTCGTAGATAGAACTATCACCATGTGGATGATATTTACCCATTGTATCACCGACGATACGGGCACATTTACGATGTGGCTTATCCGGACCGTTGTTCAGTTCCACCATGGAATGTAAAATTCTTCTCTGTACAGGCTTCAGACCATCTCGCACATCCGGAAGAGCTCTTGCAGCGATAACGCTCATGGCATAATCGATATACGATTCTTCCATGGTTTTCTTCAAATCCACTTCATGGATTTTATCAAAAATTGTACTATCGTCCATTGTTCTCCTCCTACTTAAATGTCAAGATTCTTAACGAATTTTGCATTTGTCTCAATAAATTCACGTCTTGGCTCTACTCTCTCACCCATCAATGTATCGAAGGTTAAGTCTAGCTCAGACTCACTGTTCTCATCAATTGCTACACGCAATAAAACCCGCTTTTCCGGATCCATAGTTGTATCCCACAACTGCTCAGCATCCATCTCACCAAGTCCTTTGTATCGCTGGATCTTGTTATTCTGGTCACGACCAACTTCATTTAAGATATCCGCCAGTTCTTCATCACTGTATGCATACCATGTCTTCTTGTTTTTCTCGAGCTTATACAGTGGTGGCTGTGCTAAGTATACATGTCCTTCCTTGATCAGATCCGGCATAAACCGGAAGAAGAATGTAAGCATCAGCGTTGCAATATGTGCACCATCGACATCGGCATCGGTCATGATAATGATTTTGTCATAACGAAGCTTCTCAATATTGAAATTCTCACGAATACCGGTACCAAATGCAGTAATCATGGCTTTAATCTCTGCATTTTCCAGAATCCGGTCAATTCTTGCTTTCTCTACGTTCAGAATCTTACCACGCAACGGAAGGATTGCCTGTGTTGCACGGGATCTGGCAGTCTTTGCGGAGCCACCGGCGGAATCTCCCTCTACGATGTAGATTTCGCAGTTCTTTGGATTTGGATCTGAACAATCGGCAAGCTTACCGGGAAGCGCCATGTTCGTCTCAAGTGTACTCTTACGGGCAACATCCCTTGCTTTTCTGGCTGCCATACGGGCACGCTGTGCGACAACTGCTTTTCCTACGATAGCCTTTGCCACCTGAGGATTCTGCTCTAAGAAATAAGTAAGCTTCTCTGTCACAAGTCCTTCGACTGCAGTTCTCGCTTCTGCATTACCAAGCTTCTGCTTTGTCTGTCCTTCAAACTGTGGCTCCGGAATCTTGATACTTACGATAGCGGTCAGACCTTCTCGCAGGTCATCACCGGACAGGTTTTCTTCTTTGTCACGCAGAATCTTATTGCTTCTTGCATAATCATTGAAGACTTTCGTGATAGCACTCTTAAATCCTGTCAGATGCATACCACCTTCCGGTGTGTTGATATTATTTACAAAGCTCAAAGTAAGCTCGTTGTAAGAATCGTTGTGCTGCATTGCCACTTCGACATAAATATCATCTTTGTTACCTTCGATATAGATAATCTTGTCGTAAAGCGCAGTCTTTGTCTTGTTCAAATAAGCGATGAACTCCTTGATACCACCCTCATAGTGGAAGGATTCTCTCTGTTCCTTGCCCTCACGCTTATCTTCAAGATTAATCTTCAATCCCTTTGTGAGGAAAGCCATCTCACGAAGTCTTGTACGAAGCACCTTATAATCAAAGATAACATCATCAAAGATCGTATCGTCCGGCATAAATGTAACCTTCGTTCCGGTCTTATCGGTCTTGCCAATCTCTTTTAATTTGTAAATTACATTTCCGCGCTCATAACGCTGCTTGTAGACCTTTCCATCTCTGGAGATTTCAACTTCCAGCCAGTTCGAAAGCGCATTTACAACGGATGCACCTACACCATGCAGACCACCGGATACCTTGTATCCGCCACCGCCAAACTTACCGCCGGCATGCAAAATTGTAAATACAACTTCAACGGCTGGAATACCAGCCTTCTTGTGGATACCTGTCGGAATACCACGTCCATTATCGATAACGGTGACAGAACCATCTTCGTTGATTGATACATCGATTTCTGTACAGAATCCTGCCAATGCCTCATCGACTGAATTGTCTACGATTTCGTATACAAGATGATGAAGTCCTCTTGTCGAGGTACTACCGATATACATACCTGGTCTTTTACGAACCGCCTGCAAACCTTCCAGAATCTGGATTTGATTCGCATCATAATTGCTTTCATTTTGATTACCCATCTAACTCCTCCTGTATCGTTCCGGCAACAACCTTATAGACTTTATCGATTGTCAGCCGTTCCTTTATAAAATCATCATATCCTGTACATGTAAGAATCGTTTGGATTCCTCGAATAGACTCTAATAACGCATCTTGCCGGCTTCGATCCAGCTCAGACATTACATCGTCTAACAGTAATATGGGATTATCCTGTATCAGTCTCTTTACCAGATCGATTTCTGCAAGCTTCAATGACAGCGCCACTGTACGCTGCTGTCCCTGCGAACCGAACTTTCTCACATCCATACCGTCGATCAAAAACGCGATATCATCGCGGTGAGGACCGGTCTGTGTTGTCTGATAACGTAAGTCCATCTCCTGTTTTTCTGCAAGCATCGATGCAAAGCTTTCCTCTTCTGCATTTTTCTCATATACCAGACACAAATGTTCTTTTCCCGACGTTAAATTGCTATGTATATCAGGAATTATCTCATTTATCAAATCAATAAAATGATTCCTTTTTTTAATGATTTCTATACCATATTTTACCAGTTGGTCATCCCAGACTGGCAGCATATCCATTTTACTTTTATCAAAGCTAATCTGCCTTAACAGATTATTTCTCTGATCTAACACTTTTTTATAATTTGCCAGCAGACTCACATAAATCTTATCCAACTGGCATAATTCCATATCCATGAAATTTCTTCGCTCTGCCGGACTGTTTTTGATGATAGAAAGATCCTCCGGGGAAAAGAAAACCATATTCATCGTGCCAAGCAACTCAGAACTTCTGCGGATTGGTACCATATCAATCGCAATTCCTTTTGATTTGCTCTTTTTCAGATGCATATCAATCCGTCGATGCATACCATCTTTTTTTATTTCTGCGCGGATATGACTTTCATCTGCATCAAACCGTATGATTTCCCGATCCTTGCTTCCTCTGTGACTCTTTGTCGTTCCAATCAGGTAGATAGCTTCCAATATGTTGGTCTTTCCCTGTGCGTTATCCCCATATAAAATGTTGATACCATCGGAAAATGTAATCTCGGCACGCGCATAATTTCTGTAATTTTGCAGTGCCAGATTTTCAATATACATGCCTACACCTCATTTGCACAGAAATTATTTCTGAATACTAATCTTATTATCATCAAACACGACTTCATCACCATCATAGAGCTTTCTTCCACGACGTTCATCAATCTCACCATTGACTAAAACCAGTCCCTGCTGAATGATTTCCTTTGCATCAATTCCAGAATCTGCAAGACCAGTCGCTTTAAGTGCCTGTCCTAATTTGATATATTCCTCGCCCTCGCGAAGCTTTAAAATATGCATCTCACCCATGATTAATAAGCCCCCGCATTGATATTGACTGGTAATACAACATAGATATAAGTTCCTGCATCATCCCGGATGATACATGGTGATTTTGCATCACGCATGTAGATAAAGATGTCTTCATCGTCAATAACCTTCAACACATCTGTTAGGAATCTTGGATTAAATCCAATGATGATTTCCTCTCCATCCTTTGTGATTTCTATTTCTTCATTCATGGAACCCATCATCGTATCGACTTTGAGATACATACGGTTATCATTTTTGATACTGACAACGATTGGCTTCTTATCTGACTCACGCATAAGGATAGAAGCACGATCGATACAATCAAACAACTCTCTGTTATTTACGCGAACCTTGATCTTATGATCCATAGAAAGCATCTGTACGATCTTGAAATATTCTCCCTCAAGCAGACGGGATACTACTATTGTATTCTCAAACTCAAATAAAATATGTCTGTCTGTAAAGTAAACCGTTACCATATCATCGACACCACCTGTGATGATCTTTGACAGATCATTGAGTGTCTTTCCCGGTACAACAACGCTTACATTCGAAGCATTTCCCTTCAATGCCAGATTACGAAGTGAAATACGATGTCCATCCAGAGATACGACCTGAAGCACACCATCCTTTACCTCAAACAACTCACCAGTCATCAGCTTGTTATTCTCATTATCTGAGATAGAGAATATTGTCTGTCGGATAATCTCCTTCAAAGAAAACTGGGAAAGTTCAATACTCTTTTCCTTCTCAATCTGAGGAAGTTCTGTAAAGTCCTCACCAGATTTGGATGGAATGACAAACTTTGATTTTTCACAACGGATGATTGTATTATAATCCGGTGTTGTTTCGATAAAGATTTCACTGTTTGGAAGCTTACGAACGATATCATTGAACAGCTTTGCTTCAATCGCAATGCGTCCCATCTCGATTACTTCACCATCTAAGATTGTTTCAATACCAATCTCAAGGTCATTTGCTGTCAGCTTAATGCTGTCTGCATATACATCAATTAAGATACATTCCAAGATTGGTAATGTTGTTTTTGTAGAAACTGCTTTTGAAACGATGTTAAGAGAATTTAACAGGTTTACTTTTGAACATTTTATCTTCATGTTAGTTGAAACTCCTTTCGAGGCTGTGCCTGAGTCATAAATATAGAATATAAATTAGTAGTAGTAATAGTAGTAGCTGTGGATATGTATATAACCCTCAAAAACATTGATGGCTGCTGGTTAAATCCACCTTTATAACCATGTTGAAATGCATTTCACTCTCTGTGGAAGCATCTGGATAACTTCACACATTAAAGTTAACATAAGAATGGTTCAAAAAAGTGTCAACAGGTTATCTTCAATCAAATCACAAATTTATGTGTAAATCTATGCGTTTGTATCCAGCTTTTTGATGATCGTCTCAATCGTATTGTTGAATGCCGGATCTTCTTTCCGTTTCGCCTCAACACGGTTAATGCCATTGATGACTGTCGTATGGTCACGACCGCCGACGATATTGCCCGCAGATTGCAGAGACATGACGGTAAGCTTTCGACATAAGTACATAACGACCTGTCTGGCTGTCGCGATATCCTGACTACGCTTCTTGGAGCGGATATCATCTGGAGAGATATTCATATGCTCGGATACTGTCTTGAGAATTGTCTCACCGGTAATTGTTTCATTCTTCTCTTTGTTGATCAGATCCTTTAGAGATTCCTTGGCTGTCTCTAGTGTAACTTCTTCTTTCATAAGCTTGGAGAAAATGCCTATCTTATGAAGAGCACCTTCGAGCTCCCGGATGTTGTTGGTTACATTCTCAGCGATATACTGGAACACTTCTTCCGGAATATCATTTAAATGATCCATCTCCGCTTTCGTCTTGAGGATTGCCATACGTGTTTCATAGTCAGGCTCGTGAATATCAATCGGGATACCACATTCAAAACGGGAACGGATTCTTTCATTCAAAGACTGCAGCTCCTTTGGAGGCTGGTCAGAAGAAAGAATAATCTGTTTCTTATTATTATAAAGTTCATTAAACGTATTGAAAAATTCCGTCTGTGTACTCTCCTTTTTGATGATAAATTGAATGTCATCAATCAACAGGACGTCCACATTTCTGTATTTTTCACGGAATTCATTTGTTGTATGATTCTTGATCGCGTCGATAATCTCATGTGTAAATGTCTCAGATGGTACATACAAAACTTTCGTCTTATCATCCTTCTGCAGGATGTAATGTGCGATGGACTGCATGAGATGCGTCTTTCCAAGTCCGGAGTTTCCATATAAGAACAATGGATTGAAATTATCCTGTCCTGGAAGATCGGCAACTGCCAGACATGTCGCGTGAGCGTGTCGGTTTCCTTCTCCGACAATGAACGTATCAAATGTATATTTTGGATTCAGATTGCTGCGGCTGACTGCTTCCTTGTAAGAGTCGGATTTTTGTACAGACTCTTTTCTGGCTTCTTCGTCGCTTTCAATCAGATTTTTCTTTTCGTCAATCACAATATCAATCGTACTGTCATTTAATGTCTCGCGAATAGAGGAAAGTAAAAAAATGTCAAACTCTTTGCGCTTTAAAAACTTGAGCGCATTCTCACCGAGCTTTTCATCTACATAAAAATAAACCGTATTGTTTTTAACCTCATATATTTTGAGGGAACGAATCCATGTATTGATCATGATACTGGAAATGTCATATTCAGTTTCCAGAAGAGACAGGATCTCTTCCCATTTTGATTCGATTAATTCTTTCATATCATAACTCCTAAATACCGTGCTTCCTTTATCCGCACACTTGGATTCTATTTTACAATAAATTCAGAATTTTAGCAAGTTTTGGGCGTGGATTTCGGAGATTTTTACTACATAATTATAAGAAGAAAAATAATAATGAGTGATATAAAATGTTATGTAAAGTAAAATTAAGTTTACTTGGAAAATTGTGTATATCTAAAATGACGTAAAATAGGCATTTTGAGGATAAATGAACATGAAATATACAAGTTTTCCACAAGTTAATAACAATTTGTGGATAACATTATGTAAATTAGGTGGGTATATCCCTATATATTTGTGGATAACTTCTATTGACGGAAGCTTATTTTTTCAATATAATAGGCGAGTATGCAGTTTTCGGGCATAACTATATAGAAAAGGAGGACTTTCATTATGAAAATGACATTTCAGCCAAAGAAGAGACAGCGTTCTAAAGTTCACGGCTTCAGAAAGAGAATGAGCACAGCGAACGGAAGAAAGGTATTGGCCGCAAGACGTGCTAAGGGCAGAAAGCAGTTATCAGCGTAGGTCACAGGTACTGTGACCTTTTTCATTAAGTGGAGAATTGTATGAGACATATAGTTACACTTAAAAATAACAGAGAGTTCGGCAAGGTGTATAACCAAAAAGAATCGTTTGCCAATAAGTATTTAGTGATGTATCTGAGGGCCAACAACTTGGATTACAGTAGAATTGGAATCTCTGTTAGTAAGAAAGTTGGTAATAGTGTGGTCAGGCATCGTTTGACCAGACTGATCAGGGAAACGTATCGTTTGAATCAATATCGGATAAAACCGGGATATGATCTTGTGGTTGTCGCGAGAATGAATGCAAAAGGTAAATCTTTTCATGAGATAGATTCTGCTTTTTTGCATCTGGCGAAAAAACATGAGATTTTGATGCAGGATACTGTTCCGGAGGTGATGGAATGAAAAAGGCATGTATTAAGATGATACGTCTGTATCAGAAATACATTTCACCATGGAAACGTTATGGTCACTGCAAATATTATCCAACCTGTTCCAATTATGCGATTGAAGCATATCAGAAATATGGTTTTTTCAAAGGAACAGCCCTGACAGTATGGAGAATCCTTCGATGCAATCCATTTTCAAAAGGTGGATATGATCCAGTTCCTTAATATGTAAGACAGGGTCTTACACGACTAATTGGAGGACAGTATGTTTTTAACACAGTCAGGTGGCTTTATTATTAAGCCAATTTCGAGGCTTTTAGGAGCTATTCTTAGTTTGCTCTATCGCGGGTTGAATGCAATCGGCGTAGAATCAATCGGTATTGCGATTATTCTTTTTACGCTGATCGTACGTTTGATCATATTCCCGTTGATGTATAAGCAGAATCGTTCAAGCAAGATTATGTCAATGATTCAGCCGGAAATCAACAAGGCAACTAAGAAGTACAGAGGTAAGACAGATCAGCAGTCAATGATGGAAGTACAGCGAATCACGAAAGAGATTCAGAGTAAGTATGGTGTAAGCATGACAAGTGGATGTTTGACATCTTTGATTCAGCTTCCAATCTTTTTAGCACTTTATCGTGTAATTCAGAATATACCTGCTTATGTACCAAAGGTATATGACATGTATAAGCCGATTGCTGTTGCAATTCAGAATAACACAAAAGCGCAGGAAGCATTAACAACTGTAACCGCAGATGCTGGTAAGCAGGTTGCATTGGCAATGAATTCCATTGATTATAACAATACAAATACCGTTATTGACGTGCTTGCTAATTTTTCCGAGAAAATGTGGAATAATCTGGCAAATGCGCTTGGAAATACAGGTGATGTTGTAAATGCAATGTTCGTAAATAATAACGTTGACAACATCAATCATGTAAATAACTTCTTTGGATTAAATCTTACAGAAGTTCCAGGTTTTGCATTTCGTGCAGCTATTATTATTCCGATATTATCACTCATCTTCCAGTTTTTGAGTATGAAGGTAACGAATGTTCAGACTTCTGATGATCCGACACAGCAGGCAACAATGGGAACTATGAAAACCATGATGTATATCATGCCAATCTTCTCATTCTTTGTCTGTGTCAATGTACCTTGTGGTGTTGGTCTTTACTGGGCAGTTGGTGCATTTATCTCATTCATAACAACGATTTGTACAAATGCTTACTTTAAGCATTGTGATATGGATAAGATACTGGAAAAGAGTATGGCAAAAGCTGCAAAGAAGAATGCAAAAAAGAAGAAGAAAAACAAGAAATCCTTTATGGAGAAAATGCAGGAGGCTGCTTATGGACAGGCATCTTCTTCCTCTTCAGATGAAAGAAAGGTTGAAAACGGCGTAAAGAATGCAAGTTTAAAGAGTTATTCTTCTAACACAATGAAGTCTGGCAATGATGCCGGAACAAAATATCGTGCAGGATCGCTTGCTTCCAAAGCAAATATCATGCAGAATTATAACAATGACAAGGATAAGTAATATTTAGGAGTTAAGATGGAATATAGAGAGTTTAAGGCCAAGACTGTTGATGAGGCAATTACACTCGCATCTACAGAGTTCGGTTGTGCAAGCACAGAGCTTGATTATGAGGTAATCGAGAAGGGTTCCTCAGGATTCCTTGGAATCGGTGCAAAGCAGGCAGTCATTAAGGCAAAGAAAAAGGAAAGCTTTTTAGATGATATTCAGGAATACCTTGATAACTTATTCAAGGCTATGGATATCGAAGCAAAGGTTACAATCGATTACGATGAAGCAGAAGCAACGATGGATATTGACGTGGAAGGTCCGGATATGGGTATTCTGATTGGTAAGCGTGGACAGACATTGGATTCTCTGCAGTATCTGATCAGTCTGTTTGTAAATAAGAAGAGTGAATCTTATATCCGTGTCAAGCTCGATACAGAAAATTATCGTGCAAGAAGAAAGGATACGCTCGAGAATCTTGCAAAGAATATTTCATTCAAGGTTAAGAGAACAAGAAGACCTTTTACTTTAGAGCCTATGAATCCTTATGAGAGAAGAATTATCCATTCTGCTCTTCAGAATGATAAATATGTAGCTACCAGAAGTGAGGGTGAAGAGCCTTATCGTAAGGTTGTTATCTACTTGAAGAAAAATGCTTAATTAAAGTTAAAAGAAAAGGATACTCTTTTACGAGTATCCTTTTTTAGTGTGTTGAAATAACTGCAAAACACAGTAGTAATTGAACATATATTTCAATATGGTTCATTCTATATACAATGTATTGAATCTAAGAAGTTCTAAATGTTCTGATTTATATATTGATATAATACGCCACCGCCGCCAATTCGCCATCCATGGCTCAGTGGCGGCTTGTTTGAACATCGTGTTCAAACATGGCTAGTCTAATTACAGAACATTAAGAACTTCTAGGATTCAAACATATTGTATATTAGAATGAATTCATATTGAAATATATGAATTCAAGTATTGATTGTTTTTTGCAATTATTAATTTATATTAAGAATATAATTGAATTTTTATTATTTTCCTTATGAATTTATTTTTTATATTATAATTTTCTTCTGCGAGATAAGTGACCTTTATTTACCCATACAGAATTCGGCGAATATTTTGTTGACGAGATCGTCTTCAAGTTCTTCTCCAATGATTTTGCCAAGCGATGTGTAGGCGGACATCAGATCAATCGTGAAGAAGTCCTCTCCCATTCCCATGTCGATACTTTCTAAGACTTTGTTCAGGCTCTCTCTTGTGTCATAGAGTAATGATTTGTGGCGCAGGTTGGTGATGTAAAGTTCGTCGTTATAGGTGAGCTCCTGATTGAAGAACATGGACTTCAACAGGTCGTGAAGCTGTTCTTTGCCAGTGCCCTCTTTCGCTGATATTTCCAGTATTTTAGTCTCTAATTTTGAAGTTATCCCCAACTTATCCACAACCAGATTCTGATCGTTTTTATTGATCAAAGTGATGACTTTTTTGCCCTGTAAAGCGTCCATAATACGGTAATCATCATCATTTAGAGCGCATGTTCCATCCACGATATAAAGAATCAGATCCGCATCAGAAATCGTTGTCATAGCCTTGGTTACACCGATTTTTTCTACGATATCTTCTGTATCATGAATACCCGCTGTATCCACGATATTTAGCGTGATTCCATCGATATTGACCAGTTCCTCCAGCGTATCTCTCGTTGTACCGGCAACCTCTGTAACAATCGCACGTTCCTCACCTAACAGCATGTTCAAAACAGAGGATTTACCTGCATTTGGACGTCCGACAATAACTGTACGGATTCCCTCTTTGATAATACGTCCATTCTCACTGGTTGACAGTAAATGATTCACAGTTATCAACATGTTATCCACAGTGGTGTGTAATTGCTGTGGAAAGTTATCTAATGAATAATTTTCAGGGTCATCTAAGGCGGATTCAATATATGCAATGTTATAAAGTAAAGTATCACGCAAGTCTGTAATCACAGTCTTTAATTCACCACGAAGCTGAAGCAGGGATGATTTTGCTGCCATATCATTTTTGGCATGAATGAGATCCATGACAGATTCTGCCTGTGACATATCAATCCGTCCACCTAAGAATGCACGCTTCGTAAATTCACCCGGTTCAGCTGGTCTTGCACCAAGCCGGATCACGAGATCTAACACACGTTTTAATACGGTGATACCACCATGACAATCAAGTTCCACAACATCTTCGGTTGTGTATGTCTTTGGGGCACGCATGACGAGTGCAACTGCTTCATCATAGATTTCATCTTCGTAGATGATCTTTCCATAAGCAGCGGTATAGCTTTCCATATTCATAATTGATTTCTTTTTATTTACCGGCTGGAATACCTGATTCACAATCTGTAATGCAGTATCTCCACTGATCCGAATAATTCCTATACCGGAATCGCCCATCCCGGTTGCAATCGCAGCAATCGTCTCACCCATAATCAAACACCTTTCTTTCAATAAGGTACCCGCATGTGAATGCACCAACATACGGGAAAATCACAATTTCCTCTATTATACCTTTTCTTTTTTTATTCAACAAGGTATAATTAATAAGTTAAAATTGTAGTTACAACATAATTAAATATACAATGATTCAATTAAAGAAGAATATGTAGATTGATAATTCAAACCAGTCATATATGTGAATTGAGATTTCTAATATTACAAATTCGAAAGCAGACCGTCGAAGCACGCTGGTACTTAATGAGCAGGGATACTAATTCGTTGAATTAGTGTTACTGCGAATTTAGTACCATTGCGTGATGAGCCGAACGGGAGTGTGTCTGCGAAGAATTTGGTAATTTAGAAATCTCGTTTATAGAAGTAAATAGGTTTGAATTATCTTTAAGAGGATTTTATCGTGGAGAAAAAATATATAGAGGAAGAATATGATATTATCGTCGTTGGTGCCGGCCATGCGGGCTGTGAAGCCGCCCTTGCAGCATCTCGACTCGGTCTTGAAACCATCCTGTTCACTATCAGCATGGACAGCGTTGCCCTGATGCCATGCAACCCAAATGTCGGTGGAAGCTCCAAAGGACATCTGGTGCGTGAAATTGATGCCTTAGGCGGTGAGATGGGTAAAAATATTGATAAGACCTATATTCAGAGCAAGATGCTGAATGTATCCAAAGGTCCTGCCGTACACTCTTTGCGTGCACAGGCAGACAAGGGCGAATATACAAAGCAGATGCGTTTAACACTTCAGAATCAGGAACATCTGACACTCCGTCAGGGTGAGGTCGCTGAGCTTTTATATGATACGAAAATTACCGATGAAATGAAGGACCAGAAAATCATCTGTGGCGTCCGTATGTATTCAGGTGCAGTGTATCATGCAAAGGCAGTTATCTTATGTACTGGAACGTATTTGAAGGCAAGATGCATCTATGGTGATGTTGTGAATTATACGGGTCCAAATGGTCTTTCAGCAGCAAATCACTTGTCTGATTCCATGCGGGATGCAGGTATCTTTATCCGGCGATTTAAGACAGGTACACCAGCAAGACTGGATAAAAAGACGATTGATTTTACCAAGATGCAGGAGCAAAAAGGTGATGAGCATATCGTTCCATTTTCCTTTACGAATAAAGAGGAAGATATCAAGCGGGATCAGATTTCCTGCTGGCTGACTTATACGAACGAGGAAACACATAAGATTATCAAGGATAATATTGACCGTTCTCCGCTCTTCTCTGGATTTATTGAGGGAACCGGACCGAGATACTGTCCTTCTATTGAGGATAAGGTCATGAAGTTCCCGGACAAAGACCGCCATCAGTTGTTTATTGAGCCGGAGGGTGAATTTACAAATGAGATGTATATGGGTGGTATGTCTTCTTCTCTGCCGGAAGATGTGCAGTATGCGATGATTCATACAGTACCGGGACTGGAGCATGTAGCAATTGTTCGAAATGCATATGCGATTGAATATGATTGTATTGATGCGACAAACCTGAAGGCAAATCTGGAATTTAAAGATATGGATGGACTGTTCAGTGCAGGACAGATCAATGGCAGCTCTGGATATGAGGAAGCAGCTGCACAGGGTATTATGGCTGGTATCAATGCAGCGCGGAAGCTGCAGAATAAACCACCAGTGATCTTGGATCGTTCCCAGGCATACATCGGTGTTTTGATTGATGATCTTGTAACAAAGGAGACACAGGAACCATACCGTATGATGACGAGCCGTGCAGAGTATCGACTGCTTTTAAGGCAGGATAATGCAGATCTGAGACTGACAGATATCGGACATGAGATTGGTCTGATTGATGAAGCCCGTTATGAGAAATTCTGCGAGAAGCGTAGACAGATTGATGCGGAAATTGCACGTATGAACGAGATATCAGTTGGCGCAAATAAGCATGTACAGGATTTTCTGACAAAGCATGGAAGCTCTTCACTTGGAACAGCCGCAACGCTGGCAGAACTTATCCGCAGACCAGAGCTTTCTTATGAAGCACTGGAAGAATTGGATACTGGCAGACAGGAAGCATATCGGGCATTGCTTGGCGTTGATACAACAGATAAGATTACTTTGGATAATGAAGTGGTAGAACAAATCAACATTGCAATTAAGTATGATGGTTATATCAGTCGCCAGAAACAGCAGGTAGAACATTTTCAGAAAATGGAGAAAAAACAGATTCCAGATGACATCAATTATGACGATGTTGCAAATCTTCGAAAAGAGGCGCGGCAGAAGTTATCAAATATCCGACCGACTTCGCTCGGACAGGCGTCACGTATCTCTGGTGTATCGCCAGCAGATGTGTCGGTGTTGATGATTTATCTGGAGACAAAGAAACAGGCATAGGAATATATAGAAAATGGAAAAAGTTAGAATATATGTAGAACAGATCACAGAGGGACAGGTGCTTTTGACCGATGCACAGCTTGCACAATTCGAGCAGTATTATGATATGCTGATTGAGAAAAACAAGGTGATGAATCTGACGGCTATTACAGAGCGGGAAGAAGTAATTCTGAAACATTTTATTGACAGTCTTGCACTTGCCGGATATGTGAAGATGTGGGAAAAACCGTATAAGATCATTGATGTGGGAACAGGAGCTGGATTTCCGGGTATTCCGTTAAAAATTGCATTTCCAAATCTGCAGGTAACATTGTTTGATTCTCTGAATAAACGCATTAAATTCTTACAGGAAGTGATTGATGCGTTAAACCTGAATGAGATATCAGCGGTGCATGGACGTGCAGAGGAAGGTGCCAGAGATAAGGCAATGCGTGAAAAATATGATTTTGTAGTTTCGCGTGCTGTTGCGAATATGGCAGTGCTTTCGGAATATTGTATTCCGTTTGTGAAGGCTGGTGGATATTTTATCCCATATAAGACAGGAACGGTAGAGGAAGAAATCACACAGGGAAAAAAGGCAATCCAGATTCTTGGTGGTAAGATTGAAAAAGTAGAAAAACTCATGCTTCCGGATTCGGATATCAGCCGGAGCTTTGTATTTATCAGAAAAGAAAAACAGACACCAAAAGCATATCCGCGGAAAGCAGGAACTGCAAGCAAACAACCCCTCGGCTAATAGCCAAGGGGTTTGTTTTAATTATGACGCTTTGTCTGACGTCTTATCCGGAGTTCGTCCTGTCGCTCTTTCATTGCTTCCAGACCTTTTTTATCGGTTGGAATCATCGTTTTAATGACAAATATATTGTTGTTTCTCGATTGTTTGAATCGAATCTTACCGCTCACCAATCCGTGGTGCCAGCATTTTCCAATACAGGTATAGGAGTTCGGTGTATTTGCAAACCATTTTACCTTTGGTGCTAATTTCTTACCACAGCGATAGCAGATCGGAGCCATCAGTTCTACGTCTGAAATCGCTTCCTCTTTGCAATGGTATTCTCTGGAGATATGCTCTAAATAATGCTTGTGATGGGAGATAATCTCATCTTTTTTATCCTTCGGGTTGTTATAGATATCGTAACAATACCGGTCTGCCAGATCTCTTGGAGACATTGCTTTCAGCACAAGTCCGGTATAGTATGCATCATTCACTGCACTGTGAAATGGTTTATCCTCTTCCACTTCTATCTTCAGATGTTCGACCGCTTTTTTCAGCTTTACAATCTTACCATCTTCGTCATACATATCTGCATAGATCTGCTGTACATTATAGAACTTTAATGGCACGGGCATCGGCTTTAAGTAGTAGTAGTCCATGTTTGTCTGAAGGATGTTCAAGTCCATTGAACCCCACGTGCCAAAGATATAATCATCCTGCCCACACCATTTGATGAATTCCCGATACACCATATCAAACGGTCGTCCCTTTCGAAGTGTGGATTCATCATAATTTAAAATCGTCTTGATATGTGGCTGCAGCTTCTTGTAGAGCTTTGGTTTTATAATACTGGAGTATGTGTCGATAATATTAAATTTTTTGTCCAGCTTGACTGCACCGATTTCTATGATTTCAAATGGCATGCGCGGGTTTTCCATATCTCTGCCACCACAGCACTGGTTCCATTCCAAATCAAATATGATATAGTTCATGTTTATTCTGCCTTATCCATTATGCGAAGATGGGAGTAGTCGTTCTCATCCTCTGTTTTTCCGTTACGCTGTTCCAGTTCTTTGCAGATATCATTGAGAATTTCAATGGTCTCATTGGAAGAACGTGAATTTGCGGTTGCCATTTTTGTAATCAAAACAGCCATCTTTTCCGTGCTGCTTACCACACGGTCGGTATTGTCTACATCCTTCTTCAACTGAATCTTTGTCATCAGCTTATCCTGTTCCATGAGATTTTTCATGTGCTTTGAATTATCATCCTTGATCTCAGACAACAGCTTGGAATTCTCGTCCTTCATTTCCAACATCATATCAAGAATGGCGGACATACTCTGGGTACGGGAAACCTCTTCTCTTTTTGCAACTGAGTAGATACCCTTCTCTACCTTGGTAAGCTCGTTCTGCTTATCGAGGTTCAGGTTTGCGATTTCATCGACTTTCGCAAGAATCCCATCCACTAAGAAATAGGTATCAACGACGACAATCAAAGAGACTGCAATGATAACCTGAATCATGGAAGGATATACCAATATTAAATATAAGTCAATCAGCAGTGCCGCTATAAAAGCGACAGCACTGATTGTAAGAGTTGTACTTGATTTGCGGTTCATGTAACACCCTCCGTTCTACACGTGAAACCGGTTTAATCTGTCAAATCTTCTCCATTTGTTTCGATGACCTTCTTGTACCAGTAGAAGGAATCTTTCTTGTATCTTGCCAGATCTTTCAGATCGAATTCATCCCGGTTTACATAGATAAATCCATAACGTTTAACAACACCTTCATGGGTTGATACAAGGTCAATCGCTGACCACGGACAATAGCCCATCATTTCTACACCTTCGGAACATGCAAGCTTGATCTGCTCGATATGCTTTCTCAAGTATTCAATACGATACTGGTCATGTACCTTGCCATCCTCTGTGAGCTTATCGTAAGCACCAAGACCGTTCTCTGTGACGATCATTGGCAGATGATAACGGCTGTAGATCTCACGCATCGTTGCGCGGAACCCATCCGGATCAATCTCCCAGCCAAACTCGGTACGAAGCAGATTTGGATTTGGATAAGCCTTAAATACGCCAGGCTCATCGCCACTGATCTGCTGATCTCCTCTGCCAGCAGGTTCTGTTCCATCGTTCCATTCTACCGTTGCTGTAGAGTAGTAATTAAATCCAATAAAGTCCGGATGCGCACTCGCCATGATATCCATGTCGCCATCTTCGATAACTGGTGTTGCATCGTGTTCCTCTAAGAATGCCCATACAAGATTGTTGTAACGACCAAAAACTGCCATATCAAGATACAGCCAGTTACGGATTGCATTTAAGTTTTGTGCTGCTAATACATCCTTTGGCTTGCAGCTTGCCGGATAGACAAGAGAAATGTTTGGTGCAGGACCAATCTTTCCGCCCGGTACCATCTCATGACACAGAGCCATAGCCTTTGCCTGAGCAAGCAGCATATGATGATTCTCCTGATACAGTTTCTTATATTTGTTATCCACACCCTTTAAATCACAGGTGCCAATCACTTCTCCATTTAAGGTTAATACGTTCTGCTCGTTGATCGTGAGCCAGTATTTTACACGATCACCATAGTTCTCGTAAAGAATCTTTGCGAAGTTTACGAATTCATCAACACTCTCTCTTCTTGACCATCCACCCTTCTTCTCAAGGGCTGCTGGAAGATCAAAATGGAACATCGTAACAAGTGGCTCAATGTTATATTTCAGACATTCGTCGATGACATTGTTGTAGAAATCGATACCTTCCTGATTGACCGCACCGGTTCCTTCCGGAAGAATACGGGACCATGCAACAGAAAAACGGAATGTCTTAAATCCCATCTCTGCCATCAGAGCAATATCTTCTTTGTAGTGATGATAGAAATCAGCACATACATCTAATTCACTGGTGCCTTCCGGTACCTTCTTGATATCCTGTACACTTGGTCCTTTTCCATGTGTCAGGTTTGCACCCTCTACTTGATATGCACTGGTAGATGCACCCCACAGAAAATCTTTTGGCATTGGTTTCAGCTTTTTTAAAATCATGGATATTGACCTCCTATCAAAAATATTATAAAATAGATAACGATTTGTTTCCGTAGCTCAGCAGGATAGAGCAACCGCCTCCTAAGCGGTAGGTCGGGCGTTCGAATCGCCTCGGGAACATTTTTTTATTGTCTAATTTTCCAGGTACATCTGTCGGAAGCTGTAAAGCGCACCGAGCAGATTTGAATCATTTCCGAACTTACATACATCAACCTTGATGAAATTTGTAATCATACTGATGGACTTTAACTTTTCTACATAGCGCTTTACACCTTCTACGAATGCAGGTTGCGCGCTTATTCCACCGCCGAGCAAGATGATATCCGGATCGACAATGGCAAAGATGTTGAACAGATATTTTGCAGTTGTAAAATAAAAATCTTCCAACATATCAAGGACAACCGGATCGCCTTCTTCTGCCATCTTATAAAGAAGTTCCCCGTTGAATTCTTTTGGATTGATGCCTTTTGCCACTGCAACCTGATAACAAAAAGCACGTGTAGAATACGAAGTAGACCAAAGATAAGGAAGCTTCTCGTATTCTTCTTCCATATCGCTGATTGAATCAATATCAAAGATTTTATCCACATCTTTTCTTGTCAGTGTATCTGCGAAGAAATAAGATAATTCTCCGGCAGACAGATCTTTTCCACGATGCACATGTCCGTTGATTACGATACCACCGCCGATGCCGGTTCCAAGGATGACTACAGCTGCATTCTTACAGCCTTTGGCATTACCCATCCAGACTTCTGCAAGGGCTGCACATTTTCCATCGTTTTCCATGGAAATTTTCACACCGTCACAGCGCGCACCAAGCAGTTCTGCCAGATGTGCGTCTTTCAGATATTTGATACCACCGCCGTTTCGGATGATACCATTTTCTGCGTCGATAAGTCCTGGCAAAGAAAGGGCGATTCCTTCTACACCCTGATCTTTGTATTTGTCATAAATTTGTCCGAGAGATTCCACGAATTCTGGTACAGATTCTCCTTCCTTGGTCGGGGTTGGGTATTTTCCTTTTTCCTGAATATTACCGTCCATACTCATCCAAGCGTATTTTACAAAAGTTCCACCTACGTCAAATACTAGATACATAAAATCTCCTTCTTGAAAGTATATTATATTGTCACGACACCCTGTAACCAGATTTCTCCGCGAAACCGTCTGCCGACCTTTGGTTCTCCCTGTAAATCTGCTTCATTGATGCCGACGTTGATCATCAGTCCATTTGCTTCAATCAGCAAGTTATAGACGATCTCTTTGCTGTATATATTTTGCAGCTTCTCCACTGCATAGATATTTCCGATAACCATGTAATGGTCGCATTCCACACCGCATGGCATAAAGCTTGTATCAATGATTGAAAGAACATCCTCCTTGATGACTCTGGAAGAAATAGAGGTGTAGGTGTTCATTTCGTCATAGGTCAGTTGTTCCATCGCGTCGGTATCACCGTTTCGCGCTGCATCGAGCAACTGGTTTCTGCGGTTCCGTCCCTTTGATTCAACGGCAATCTGGTGCTTGGAATGATGCATGCCAAGCAAAATCGTTCCCGCCACAGACAGGGCAGAAAACTTGACCTTCGTGATCTGCCGGTTGGAATAATTCAACCATTTGGATTTTGCATAATCTGCGATATTGATGACATAGAAGATAATCGTCATACCAAGATGGTAATCTTCGCAGACTCCCGCATAGCTTTCTTTGTCGGTCTGTTTCTGAATCGTGATGTTCTCAAACTGCATGAACCGGTCTCCCTTCAAATAAGGAAAATAATGTTCAATGGATAAAGAACCCTTGATGTCATATTCACCGACGAGCGAGAGTCCGAAATTCTTACCAAAATCTTTTTCAAACTGCAGCAGCGACGTATCGACGCTGATCGTCGTCATTATCTTGCGGTTTGGAGTATTCAACGTGTGACGATAAATATCTTCCAATTGCTGTCTATTTTTACATTCGCGAAAACCGATCGCACGTAGATAAGTATGCATACTACCTCCAGCATTTCCGCATGGGAAATGGATTAACAGATTTTTGTCTTACCGCCCATATATGGCTGAAGCACCTTTGGAATGTTGATGCTTCCATCTTCGTTCAGGTTGTTCTCTAAGAATGCAATCAGCATACGAGGTGGAGCAACAACAGTATTGTTCAATGTATGAGCAAAATATTTTCCATCCTTGCCCTTTACCTTGATGCCAAGACGACGTGCCTGAGCATCACCGAGGTTTGAACAGCTACCAACTTCGAAATATTTTTTCTGACGTGGAGACCATGCTTCAACGTCGTAAGATTTTACCTTTAAGTCTGCCAGATCACCAGAACAGCACTCGATTGTACGAACTGGAATATCCATAGAACGGAACAGATCAACTGTATTTTTCCACAGCTTGTCGAACCACATCTTGCTATCCTCTGGCTTGCAGACAACGATCATTTCCTGCTTCTCAAACTGGTGGATACGATAAACACCACGCTCCTCGATACCATGTGCACCCTTCTCTTTACGGAAGCATGGAGAGTAGCTTGTCAGAGTCTTAGGAAGCTCTTCCTCTGGTGTCATTGTATCGATGAACTTACCAATCATAGAGTGCTCACTTGTACCGATCAGATACAGATCCTCACCCTCAATCTTATACATCATGGCATCCATCTCAGCGAAACTCATAACACCGGTTACAACGTTGCTGCGGATCATGAAAGGTGGTACACAGTAAGTAAATCCACGGTCAATCATGAAATCTCTTGCATAGCTGATAACGGCTGAATGCAGTCTTGCAATGTCGCCCATCAGATAGTAGAAACCATTTCCGGCTACCTTTCTTGCACTGTCAAGATCAATACCGTTCAGCTTCTCCATGATGTCTGTATGATAAGGAACTTCAAAATCTGGAACAACTGGCTCGCCAAAACGCTCCAGCTCTACATTCTCAGAATCATCTTTACCGATTGGAACAGTCGGATCAATGATGTTCGGAATGACCATCATTTTCTTCTTTAACTCTTCACGCACCTGTGGCTCCTGCTTCTCCAGCTTTGCCAGACGGGCTGCGTTCTTTGCAACTTCCCTCTTAACTTCTTCTGCCTCTTCCTTCTTGCCCTGTGCCATCAATGCACCAATCTGCTTTGCAATAGCGTTCTTCTTTGCACGAAGCTCATCGGCTTCCTGCTGAAGGACTCTTGCCTGCTTGTCAAGCTCGATGACTTCATCTACTAATGGAAGCTTCGCATCCTGAAACTTCTTCTTGATATTCTCCTTTACAGCGTCTGGGTTTTCACGAACAAATTTAATGTCTAACATAATTGTCGTCCTTTCTTATTTATAATAGTAGTTTAAAATATTTGTTAAAAAATTGATATCAAAAATTTTGTATCATTATAATATTGTGACCTGATTATGCATCAAAATTCAGATTACCATCGGCATCTTCGAATTCTGCTTCCTTTGTCAGATCCTGAATCTCTTCTTCCACCGTCTTAGCCTGTTCCAATGCTTCCTTTTCTTCCGATGAAAGCTGGATGTAAGATTCGCCGTTTACGATTTCCTTCGCATAGGTAAAACAGCCTTCCCTCGAGTGCATCGAGTTCAGTAGAATACCGGAATTCTCATCGTTTAACAATGCGATGACGAAGCTTAGTTTTCCTGCCATCTTATCAAATGCATCGTACTTAACGAGGGCATATTTGCTGATACACGAGGACAGATGTTTCTTGATCTGCCGGTGCTCTTTCGTCACACGTCTGGCATTTGCCTTGACCTGATCCATCTCTTTAAAACGAATACGAATAATCTTCTCCAGATCCGCACCTTTTTTGCCACTCATAAGCATCTCGTATTTTCGAGCCATCACATTCATCTTATGAATGATGAAAATGATTAGAATTATGAGTAAAACAACCAAAATACAAAGGATTGTGACAGCAGAAGACATTTTCATACCAAATATCTTAGCCTCTTCCATGAAGTTTTCCTCTTTTCGATTTTATTGTGCGAGCAACTGTGTAATGCGCTCTAAATCTTCCTGTGAATAATATTCAATTTCAATCTTTCCGGAATCCTTAGTCTTTGCCTTGATGGTTGTCTTTGTTCCAAGAGATTCCTTTAAGCGGTTTTCAATCGCTTTATATAAGAAGGAAAGTTCCGGATCTTCTTTCTCGGATGTCTTTTCCTTTGGTTTCTTATTTAATAATTTCTTGACGTAGCTTTCTGTCTCACGCACGGAAAGCTTCTTGTCAAAAATATACATTGCTGTCTCATACTGTAACTGAGGATCTGCAATCGTAATGAGTGCACGAACATGTCCGGTTGAAAGCATATCATCAATCAGCATCTGCTGTACCTTCTCGGTCAGCTTCAGAAGCCGAAGTGCATTTGTCACGGTTGTACGACTCTTCGATACACGTTCCGCAACCTCATCCTGTGTCAAGTTGAATTCCTGAATCAACCGCTCGTAAGCATGTGCTTCTTCAATCGGATTTAAATCCTCACGCTGGATGTTCTCAATCAATGCAATCTCAACAATCTGCTGATCATCGTAATCTTTGATGACAACTGGAACCTCTTTCAAACCAGCTAACCGGGCAGCTCTCCAACGGCGCTCACCGGCAATCAGTTCATAGTAGCCTTTGCGCTTCACTACGACCAATGGCTCAATCACACCAAACTGTTTGATGGAATCTGCAAGCTCCTGCAATGCATCTTCGTTGAACTCTTTTCTTGGCTGATTCTTGTTTGGCTCAATCCGGTTGATATTTAATGTCTGTTCTACTTTTTTCACAATTTCTGTTTTTGTAACAGTGCCTGTCTTTGTCTGTTTCGATGTTTTTGTAGTGACATCTTCGGTTGTATCGTCTGTCGGAATTAAATTACTTAGTCCACGACCTAATCCTCGCTTTGGTGCCATAGCGTTCTCCTCTCAAATAGGTGTTTTTATAATTTTGCGTATAGTTTATTATTGATTACTTCGTCTGCAAGATCCCGATATCCCTGCGCACCGGAAGACCGGCTGTCATACAGGTTGATAGGAAGACCGAAGCTAGGTGCTTCTGCTAGCCGTACATTTCTCGGAATAATGGTTTTATATATAAACTGATCCAAATTATTCTTGACGTTTTCTACGACCTCCAAAGACAGGTTCGTACGTGCGTCATACATCGTAAACACAACACCTTCGATTTCGAGGGATTTGTTTAGCTTCTTTTTAATCAGATTGATCGTGTAAATGAGCTGCGAGAGACCATCCAAAGCAAAAAATTCGCACTGGATTGGCACTAAGACAGTGTCTGCCGCAGTCATAGAATTGATCGTCAACATACCGAGAGCCGGTGGACAATCAATGATAATAAAATCATATTTTTTCTTTACGCTTTTTAACAGGTTCTTTAGTATATGCTGTGGATCTTCGGCATCGACCAATTCGACTTCCGCACCTGCCAGATCACGGTTCGCCGGCAAAACGCTTAAATCCAGTCCATGCTCCAATGGATGAACGATCATACACTCTCCAATGTTAATCTCTCCACTCATGGCATGATAAATGGTGTATTCCAAGGTATTCTTATCGATACCAAGGCCACTTGTCAGATTGCCCTGTGGGTCCATGTCGACAGCCAGAACCTTTTTACCTTTTTCCGCCAGACATGCTGCGAGATTGATTGATGTTGTTGTTTTTCCTACGCCGCCTTTCTGGTTGGCGACTGCAATGATTCTACCCATAAAAACCTCCACATATAATAAACATTATAGCACTACCTGACATGTTTCGCTATATCAAAATATGGGTAAATTTGTTGTAGGAGTACAATATATAGATTTGAGTGCTTAGATATTACAATATGTATGGAAAATAAAAGAAAAATTCATAAAAGTCAAGTAAAAAACCGTAAAATAAATATTAGTTATTATAAACACTTTAGTGTTTCACGTGAAACATTAGATATTTTGAAAATTATATTTAATTAAGAATTGGAAGGTTGTTATCACATATGCTATTTGATTTTGTGTGTTGATGTATATATTATTCAGTAAAAAAATATGTGCTTATGTTTCACGTGAAACATGGTTGCGAGATTATGATATATGGAGATGTAATTCAAAAATTAATTATGAATGAATCTATAATAGATGATAACAAACTGAACTTAGCATTTTATAAATTGACTGAGTGAATTCTAGTGCTATCAGAAGTAACATAAAGGGTACATAAAGATAATAGAATATTATCTTATTTGATTTAGATAAATAATTGAGCGTATTTCAGATATAAAAATTGAATTTGGTATAGACACATTAGTTTTAAAATATCTGAATATATATGTTTCACGTGAAACATTGTTTGCAACATATACATTACATAAAATGAAAATAAAATCTGAAATATATGATTTAAAATATCTACGAGTATCTAAAAATGAATAACTAATGAACCGACAGATAACTAGAAAAATTTATCTCTGGCTGTTTTTGGTTTTATAAATAACTGTAACGTGTAATATGTTAAATTATAAAACAACAATAAACTTAATTGATAAATTATAGTACAATATGCATCTGTATAATTTTAATGTACATAAAAATGAATTATAACTGTTATCTATTTATATTGAGCATGTGTTATCTATATTGAATATAGAATAGAATTTTAATTCACGATTATCAATATGTTTCACGTGAAACACTGATTATCCACATATATAAACATCAATAATTGTGGAAAAGTATATAATATCCACCAACTTATACACATAATTGTGGATAAAAAATGATTCTAAAAACAAAAATTGTTGATAACTTCGGGCAGAATCATACATATTGTATTTATAAAATTGGAGATACAATATAGTGAGGTTAGAGGAGAGTAAAACATAAGCATATGAATATATGACGATTTCATAAAAATAAGCCGGATGATTTAATCATCCGACTTACTTAACTTCTTAGTAATTATATACCAGTTTTTATCATATGGAATGTATAATGAAATTACATCTGTTCTGGACAATCAATACCAAGCAATTCCATTGCATCTTTGATCGTCTTCTTTGTGATATATACCAGTGTAGCACGCGCGTTACGCACATTCTCTTCCTCTACATGGATACGACATGCATTGTAGAACTTGTTGAATGCCTGTGCAACATCGACTGCAAATCTTGCAACGGCAGAAGGCTCGTAACGCTCGGAAGCATCCTTGACAACCTTCGGGAAGCGGTTAATCTCTTTCAGTAACTCCATTGCTTCTACATCTGTCAATACACTGTAATCAATATCTGCCGATGGTGTAAATCCATCCAGCTTCTTTAAGATACTGCAGCATCTTGCATGTGTGTACTGTACGTATGGACCGGTTTCACCATCGAAGTTCAAAAGCTTCTCCCATTTGAAAGATACGTCTTTGATACGCTGGTTATAAAGATCATTGAACAATACGGCACCAACACCAATTTTCTTTGCTGTCTCATCCTTATCTGGAAGATCCGGGTTCTTCTCATTGATGATCTCTTTGATCTTCGCAATCGCTTCGAGGAGAATATCCTCGGCATAAATAATATTTCCGCTACGTGTAGAAAGCTTGGCACCTTCCAAGCTGACAAGTCCATAAGGAATATGCACTAACTGATCCTTTGCCCATTCATTTCCAAGCAATTCAACAACCTTGAATACCTGCTTGAAGTGAAGCTTCTGTTCCTGTCCGGTTACATACAGACATTTTACGAAGTTGTAAGTTTCTTTCCGATAGAAGATCGCTGCAATATCACGTGTTGCATAGATGGAGCTGCCGTCGTTCTTCAGGATCAGACATGGAGCCATATCATAAGCGTCTAAGTTTACGATCTTTGCACCCTCGCTCTCTGTCAGGAGATTTGCGTCTGTCAGTCGTTTTACAACATCGTCGGTTTTATCACGGTAGAAGCTCTCGCCGAGGTAGTAGTCGAAGTCCATACCAAGCAGATCGTAAGTACGCTTGTACTCGATCAGACTGATATCCTTGAACCACTGCCAGATTTTTAAAGCTTCCTCGTCACCATGTTCCATCTTCGCGAACCATGCACGCGCTTCGTCGTTTAACTCTGGATTCTTCTCAGCCTCTTCGTGGAACTTCACGTAGAGCTTCATCAGTTCGGCAACGCCGTCCTTCTTGACCGCTTCTTCGCTTCCCCATGCCTTGTATGCAACGATCAGTTTACCAAACTGTGTACCCCAGTCGCCGAGGTGGTTGATGCGGACAACCTTGTAGCCCAGCTTGGAATAAATCTTATACAGAGAGTTTCCAATGATCGTCGTACGAAGATGTCCAACATGGAAATTCTTTGCTACGTTTGGAGAAGAATAATCGATACAGATTGTCTGTCCATTTCCTTCGGTAGAACTTCCGAAATCATCAGCCATAGAAGCTGTCACCATTGTTTCGATAAATAATTCCTTCTTTACGAAGAAGTTTAAGTAAGCACCCTGTACCTGAATCTCCTGCAGGAAATCCACATCGCCGATTGCTTCTTTGATATCGTTGGCAATCATCTGTGGGGCTTTGCGCATCGTCTTCGCAAGGCGGAAGCAGGGAAATGCAAAATCACCAAGCTCCGGTTTTGGCGGAATCTCAATCAGGTCTGCAATTTCTGCTGCGGTTAACCCTTCGACGTTTGCAGCAATCAGTTCTACAATCTTGTTTTTCATAATATATAAACTCCTTTATTGTTGTTTGCTTTTATTGTTGGATCGGGAAGCTGAATTTTACTGTGGTTCCCGACATGACATCCCCGGAGATATCCAGCTTGCCACAGAGCATATACAGGATTTCCTTTGCTTTGTGCAGGCTGCTGTACCAAGGACTGTCCTCCATATAGGTGTCCTTGATGCCGACACCATCATCTGTCAGAATGACCTCTGCCATATTTGGCGTCAGGCTTGCCTGTACGGATACATTGGATGCATTTGCATGTAAGGCGATGTTATCGAAAAATATTGCAATCAGCCGCATGAAGTTAATGTTGAACACCGGATGATAGCTGATGTTCGGATCTGGTGTTTCGACAGATGCGGTAATTTTGATCTTTGTATGTTTCTGCTTAAACTCATTTAAGTAAGCTTCGAGCTGTTCCTTCAACGGTTTGTCGGAAGAAGAAAAGCTGTTCATGTTCTCGGCGATTTCATCGACCGAGTGGGACATCTGCTTTACGTTGTGCAGGATTTCCTGCAAGGTTAATTTCGCACGTCCGACATCTGTTCCAATCAGATAGTTGATCATATCCAGTTTGTTCTGCATAGCTTCCAGCCCGGTTTTGATCTGCTTATCCAGAATCGTCTGTGTGAGTGCCCGGTCGTATGCATCCAGCATTAAGATATTATATCCATGCGAGGAGATGTCTTCCTTGGCGTCCTCCTGAAGAAATGTAAAGCCGTAGTGATCGGTATGATCAGGGTCGTCTGTCGTGTAGCGAGGCTCAAAAGAGGTAAGTGCATCTTCTGCATTGTTCAATGCTTCCAGGTATTGACGCAGCTTGTTCAACTGTAATTCCATGCCGCGCAGCTTTAACGTCAAGGTCTCCTTCACGGATTGCAGGTCTTTGATCTGCTCCTGAATGATCTTGTTGCGCTCGGTATCCACGCCATCATTTGTGACAGGAGAAAAGACGCTTTTTCTGGAGTTGGTCTTGAAGGCGTAAATGTCCTTCGTCTTGTCCAGCTCATCAATCTTGATGTCAATTTCAAAAATCTGTGTTTTGAGATTCTGGATATCCTCCAATTGTGACAGGAAGGATTTGTTGAAATAATCCAGCATCATCTGATTGGCAGATTTGATTTTCTTAAAATTCTCTTTTGATTCTTCCATAGTTGAAGTACCTCTTTTCGTGGTGCAAGGTTTCCTGTTATCGTCTGCGGGAACGGGAGTTTTGCTTCCGTTTCCGTGGTTCGATCACATTTGCATAAATAAAAAGTCCAAGAATACATGCAACGACGACCGCCGCAATTATATATTTCCAATAGCTTTTCTTTTCTTTGATTAACGCCGGGCGGATACTGCCATTTTTGTATGCTTCGGCTACGGCAACGTCATCGTTGGAATTGACATAGCCGGAATAGCTGACCGGAAGTGTCAGGCAGGTCGTACCTTCATAGGAAACTTCCAAAGTACCGATATAACCTTCATCCAGCCGGTCTGCGGATGGAACAAAGTTCATTTGCAGCTTGGTTCTGTCGGCATTGTTCGCAAATATAAATGGCTGGTTATTGTCAACGGACAGATGCATGGTTCCGAGATTTTCACAACCATAATAATCGTTTAAGAAGTTCTGCGCGGTCGTGGCAGCCTCTGCATCGAATTCATAGTCTGACAACAACGTGGTGTTTGAGTAGTTGTTGAATACATAGTTGAACAGCGCAATGCTGTCGGTGTAATTCGTTGCGTTGTCAGGGGCACCCATTGTCACACAGATCAACTGCATATCATTTTTTTCAGCCCAGACGACAAGTGTACCACCCGCATCATCAGTATAACCAGTTTTTCCACCTTGACATGCCGGGTAATAATATTCGGAATTGCTGAGCATCATCCGGTTGCCCTGCGTGAGATAACGCGTCTCATTGTTCATGTTCGTTGGCGGAATCTCATGATAGGTTTCTGAAGCATACTCACGAAAGGTCTTGCTTGTAAGCGCCTCTTTTGTGATCAGCGCCATGTCGTAGGCAGTTGTATAATGATCCGGATCATGCAATCCGTTTGCATTCGTAAAATGTGTATCCTTGCAGCCGAGACTTTGTGCAGTATCATTCATCAACTGCACGAAATTCTCCAGAGAGCCGGACACTTGTTCTGCAATCGCCCAGGCTGCTTCATTTGCAGACATGAGCATGACGGCATAGAGTGCATCCGACATACTGATCTCTTCGCCGACATCGAGCGCGATATGGGAACTGTTGCGGTCGATGCCCCAGACGGCAGCGTCGCTCATTGTGATCGTAGAGTTTAAATCTCCGTTTTTGATGGCGAGATACGCAGTCATGATCTTTGTGATACTTGCCGGATATTGCCGGGTGTGGGAATTCTTTTCGTATATGATCTGTCCGGATTGTGCATCCATGATGATGGCAGATGTGGACGTAATCTGTGGAAATCCCGTCGTTGCATTTGCATCGGATGCAGTTGCGGTGCTTGTCTGTGCAGCCTCGCATGGAATACACATGCTGAGGAATAGCACGCACACCATTATATAGGAAATAATTTTTTTCACTGTTTTGATCATGCTATAAAATCCTTTTCTGTAAAGATTGACATTATCTTCTTAATTATCATATAAAACAGGGAAAAAAACAAGAGATAAAATGCAACATTCTTGTGAAAATTTAAAATAAATGCTAATATAGAAACATTATAGATGGACGAGGTAAAAAAGATGAGATTACGAAACGTAAAAGGCTCCAGAGAAATGATTGCCACAAATGATTTTGTCGTGCATGAAGAAGAGACAATGAAGGGAAAGTGGCATGATTTTTTTGAAAATGAAAATCCGATTCATATCGAAGTGGGAATGGGAAAAGGCAGATTTATTATAGATATGGCAAAGCTGCATCCGGAGATCAATTATATCGGTATTGAGAAATATTCGAGTGTGCTTGTCCGGGCAATCGAGAAGCAGACAATCGAGCAGCTTCCGAATCTGGTGTTTATCCGAATGGATGCGGAGGCAATCGAAAATGTATTTGAAAAAGATGAGGTTGCCTATATCTATCTGAACTTTTCTGATCCGTGGCCGAAGGATCGTCATGCGAGACGGCGCCTGACATCGGTGCAGTTTTTGAACCGGTATGTGAATTTCCTCGCAGCAGATGGAGGGCTTACATTTAAGACAGACAACCGCCCGTTGTTTGATTTCTCACTGGAACAGGTAGAACTTGCCGGTTGGGAGATGGTCAACTATACGTTTGACCTGCATCATAGCGAGTATGCGGAGGGTAATGTCATGACGGAGTATGAAGAGAAGTTTTCTGCTATGGGAAATCCAATCTGCCGCATGGTCATCGAGCCACCAAAAAAGAAATAACAAAAACGTGTAAAAAAAGAGATTCCGGTGCATACTATGGTAGTAAGATACATGCCGGAGTCTCTTATGGGAAGAAAAAAATGTGGTTTTAAACTTACAAATGCAGTGTACTCGAATCCCTGTCTGAATCGAAAACTGATGAATCTTGGACGCAATATACACACAGTATGTTGTATTCTGAACCGGCTGGAGACAATTAGTGCATGCAAGAAGTTAAGGAAATAAAGGGTTTGCGGGCTTTTTGAAAAAAATCTGAAAAAAATGTGAAAAAAAGCTTGCATTTTGTAAATGAATGTTGTATACTCCATATTGTTCTGATGAAGAACACATGGTAAGTGAAAATTCACTACGGGCCGCTAGCTCATTTGGTAGAGCACCTGACTCTTAATCAGGGTGTGCGGGGTTCGAGCCCCCGGCGGCCCACTTGTAAAAGCATCGGTTTTGCAGAAGAAGCTGCGGAGTCGGTGTTTTTTTTGTATTTTCGGTTTTACACAGATGAAATGCAGAGAATCATGCAGAATTTACAATGTAAGTGCAGAAAGCGTGTAGAAGATGATTTATGAAAAGATGATTGAAACTGAAAATTCAGATCCGATGCGAACCGCATGGACAGATTACCGGCAGACATTGACCAGTTATGTCTTAGAGGGGATTGAGAGCTATTACCGGCGGGCACATCTGGCAAGACAGGGAAAATTGCGGGATCAGGCGTTTACTTTGGAGGCGGATGTACCTTTGGAAGCGAAACCGGTAGTTGCTATCTGGGGTGCCGGTCGATGCAATGATCTGGATCTGGAAATGCTGGCACCCTATGTGCGGTTTGTACTGATTGACCGGACGATGGAGGATATACAGGCGGCACGGGCGCGATATGGATTATCAGAGGCACAGTGTGTCTGTGTGGATTTGCGATTCTGGGAAATCTATGAGGAAGAGGAACGGTTTTTTGAGACATTGCTTGCGAATGGGGACGATCTGCATTTGTCAGAATATCTGCGTCAGGTCATGGAGTCAGTGGCGGAGCAACAGCCAACATTTGCGGGATATGAAAAGGCATTTGATTTCAGTGTCGTGTGTGGACTTGCCAGTCAGTTAAATGCGCGGTTTGCTGGGCTGCTGCAATTATATGGAAAAGATCTGCGCAGACTGCCAAGGACGGCTGCCATGATGAAGGAAATGAATGTGCAGGCAGCAGGGCGGTTGATGGATGCCATTATGGTGACAACAAGCGGCGCTGTTTTCGCGGCAAATGAGATATATGCAGCGTTGCCTGCGCGCGAAGAACGGCTGGCAGAATATGCTCAGATCTGGACGGAGGAATGGGAACAGCTTCTGACAGCAAAGACAGAAACACAGATTCTGCCAGAGGATGTAGAAGGCATTACTTGTCAGGTTGCAGGCAGCCGGGAATTTGAACTGCATCTGATGCAGGCACAGAAGGCGGGAAAGCTTGTTTTCCAGCATCGGAGTGGGTGCGTCTGGCCATTTTCAGAAGAAAAATATTATTTTATGGATGTTTTGACGGCATATTTCATAAATAAAGAAATAAAATAAAAAAATAACTTTCATAAGTTAGGAAAGCCTTTTTGAGTGGCTGTTTTGTTGAAAAAAGAAAGTTCCTATGGTATCATAACGGAGATTGGATATAAATAGCATTATTCCGAAGAGGGTATCTATGAAATTATATGTAACAAGACATGGACAGACACAGTATAATATAGAGGTTCGAATCTGTGGAAGAGCAAATGTGCGACTGACGGAAAAAGGAATCTCACAGGCACATGAGCTGGCACAGAGCATGCAGGATACGGATGTGGATCTCATCATTTCATCACCGCTTGTGCGTGCAAAGGAGACTGCAGATATTGTCGGTGCAGCGATCGGTGTGCCGGTAGAAGTGGATGATCGCCTTGCAGAGCGTGATTATGGCGTGATCGACGGAACCTATGAGGGAACGCCGGGATTCATGGAGCAGTGGGTACAGTTTGGTTACCAGTATCCAGAGGGTGAGTCGCTGCTTAAAGTTGTACAGCGTGTGTATAATTTTCTAGATGATATCAAGCAGCGCTATGCGGATAAAAAGGTCATGGTGATCAGTCATGGCGGTGTGTGCCGGGTGATCAACTCATATTTTGAGAGTCTGGATAATGAAGACTTTTTCAAGTTTAATCTGGGAAATTGTAAAGTTCTTCAATATGATCTCTAAAAAAGAAGATTATGTAAAATATGTAATAAAATAGTCACAATCTAGCATAAATTCCTTGAATGAATGAGGGGTTTATGCTATTATTTTTTTATCACTTCTTATTAGAATTAAGAGGGTTATTTAGGAGGGAAGATTTATGAATTGTACGATGTGTGGAGCGATTATACCAACCGGACAGACAAATTGTCCAATGTGTGGAGCTCCAGTTCAGGCAGAGCAACCTGCAGATAATGCACAGCCAGTGCAGCCACAGATGGGATACCAGCAGCCAATGGGACAGCCGGTACAGCCACAGATGGGATACCAGCAGCCAGCAGGACAGCCGGTACAGCCACAGATGGGATATCAGCAGCCAGCAGGACAGCCGGTGCAGCCACAGATGGGATACCAGCAGCCAATGGGACAGCCGGTGCAGCCACAGATGGGATACCAGCAGCCAATGGGACAGCCGGTACAGCCACAGATGGGATACCAGCAGCCACAGCAGCCGATGGGCGGTTATTATCAGCCTAGAAGCAATAACGCAGCGGCATTTGGTGCAGGAATCAATGGATATCTTGGATATGTGAAGGAAAATCCTATGAATATCCTGAAGATCGTTGGAGCATTTTTTGTGTTCCTTGCAACTTTAATCCCATGGGCACATGCAACTTACTGGGGTGTTACAGAGCATTGGAATCTGTTTAAGGCAGGTGGATTTAACCGCTTCATCGCAATCATTGTGTTACTGCTTTCATTGGTACTGATTGCATGGGAGGTTGCAGATTTTATTCCTGTTCCACAGATTGCAAATGTGAAAGCAAAGTTACAGGCGATTCCATACTTTGAGTTTATTCTTCTTGGTGTCATCTTTGTATTTGTATTGATCGCAACAATTCGTCACGGTTATGCACATTCAGATGGTACGACGATTAACTTCAGGGAGTATGGTATTAAGGTAGGTATTTCAGCCGGTGTGATTTTTGCATACCTTGGTGTGATTGCTGCCGCAGCTCCAAGAGTGTTAGACAAGCTTGGAATCAAGATCGGAAACAAATAATACATAAGTAAGAAAATGGCTGTCGAGCCGGTATGGTTCGGCAGCCATCGTTGTATATGATGGTCTGGAGGGTGATAGAACATGGTATGTAAGGAATGTGGAAAAGAGATTCCAGAGGGTGCGCTTTACTGTGAGTCTTGCGGTGCACCATTGGAAGAACCCATTGTTCTGAAGGTATCGAAAGAGGATATCAAGCGGGCAGAAAAGGAAGAGAAGGCAAAGGCGAAGGAGCGGGCAAAGCTTGCTGCAAAAAATACGGTAAAGCAGGTGCCAGAGAAAAAGCATCATCGTAAAGCTGCCGATACGAGCAAGGCAATCGACATCGTTGGATATTTCCAGTCCATCGGTGGAGATATGAACCTGTTGCTGGCGTTTGTCGGTTCGATTTTGTTATATCTGGCGCCGTTTATGAACTGGATATGGGAGAAGCTTTTTGATGTGAAGCGTAAGGCGAATCTGTTTGAGATCGGTATGAAGAGCTCCATGGTAGAAGAAGATGGAAGCATCCTGGCGATGGGAGAAACCATTGTGCTGGTGCTTGGTATCATTGCAATCTTAGTCGGAGTCTGGATGCTGTTGTTGTCTGCCTGCGATTATATCAAGTGGTTGCGGAAATATGCGGCAAATCCGATTATGCGGTTTGCACCAATTCTTGTGATGCTTGTCATCTTTATTATCGTGATCAACAATAAGCATTACACACAGTCGCTGCGTGTGTTAGAGGACAATGTCCGACTTGCAAAAGAGCTTGGAACCTCATCGAATTATGATGCCGGAAGAGGACTTGGACCGGTCTTTTATGTAGTGGGACTTGTGATTTATACACTTGGAACGGTTGGAGATTTTTTGGAACGGAAGCGTAAAAATGGATAATCAGAATCAATATGGAAAAAGTAAATTTGTGACAGCGAGTATGCTGCTAGGCATCTTGTCTGCAGTTTTGTTGACAGTGAGCCTATTTGTACCTGCTATTGATCTGTCCGCATATCATGCACAGGTACAGATCCGGTACAGCATTATGAAGATCTGTGAAAATGTGGGGTTAATCTCTGATATGTGGCGTGGAATTCCGATTGGAATCCTGATTGCCGCGGTGGGGATGCTCGTGTTATCCTTTGTCAGGATACCGCCCCTCAAGGCGATACCCTGTATGATTGTTGTGTGTATGATTATCATAGCGCTTGTAGATATGGGAAATGTAACGGCATGGATCTCTAAGATGCTTGCTCGTTTTATTTCTTCACAGGTATCCTCCGGTTCTTCTGTGTCCGGGGCGACGATCTGGAAGAGTTTTCAGGCAGGCATCTACCTGCTTGCAGCGGGGCTGGTGAGTGGTATCGCCAGCTGCTTTGTATCCAATCATCAGGCGTAAATTATTCGCCAGTGATTCCGTCGATTTCCTCCTTGCAGTGTTTACCATCTGCAAGGAGTTTTTTTAATGTTTCTGCATCGTCGTTCTCCATTGCAGTTTTGTATTCCTTCAAAGCCGTGATAAAATAGTCAAGTTCTTTGATCAGATGTTTCTTATTTTCCAGAAAAAGCTCTGTCCACATCGTTTCGTTCAACCATGCAACACGTGTCAGATCCTTGTAGCTTCCGGCAGAAAAACCATCGTGATTTTTTGCTGTCGGGCTTTTCACGTAAGCATTGGATACAACGTGTGCCATCTGGGATGTGAATGCAATCATCGCGTCGTGACGGTCGTAATCGCAGATTGTGAATTTACCGAAATGAATCGGAGACAGCAGTTTCTTCGCGCGCTCGATGGATTTCGTATCATTCAGATCTTCTGGAACAAGTACCATAGAAGCTCCGTTGTACATTGTCTTTGTGCTGTATGCGTAGCCGGAAAAATGACGGCCTGCCATTGGGTGTCCGCCGATAAAAGTAAAGCCATATTGTTTGGCGATAGGGTAGCAGGATTGGCAGATCAGCTCTTTTGTACCACAGCAGTCGATCACCATCGCATCTTTGCGGATATAAGGTGCCATCTTTGTCAGATAGTCAATGCAAAGCTGCGGATACAGACAAAGCAAAATCAGATCGCAGTCTTTGATATTTCCTTCGTTTAATTCGCCGTCAATGGCTTTATCGTTATACGCAGCCTGAATCACTTCTTTGCTGCGGTTATAAGCAAGAACCTTGTGTTCGTCGTTGTCACTGTATGCTTTTGCAAAAGAACCACCGATCAGTCCAAGTCCAACAATTCCGATTGTCATAATATACCTCCATGCTGTGACTGTAATTCAAATAAATATGGTAAGATTGGCACAGCTTCAATCATCGACAACAGTATAATGCTTTAACGCGATAAAGTAAAGCAAAAATTTAAATGTATAAGACTGGTAAAACGTGGCAACACTCCTAGTACGCAACAGGCGCAGATGCAAAGTTGCGGAATACCTTGAAAAGGGGAAGGACTATGAGCACGAAAAAGAAGTTATATATTGTTGTACTTATCTGGGCAGCAGTTGCGCTGCAAATCTTTATTACGAAGCGGATTGACCGGGAGAGCCAGATGGTGACACAGGTCATGAGTGATGGCGTGGAAAATGTGACGGCGGCAGAGGTAAAACTGTATGCGCATTATGGCGATGAGACGATGACCGAAGCAGCGCGGCAGAAAATCCTGCAGCGGGTTGGAGAAAAGCTGGGAATCATATCGGGATATGACATAATTACAAGTACTGAAGGTGAAAATACTTCGACAACGTTTGTGAAAAAGGGTGAAAATGGAGATACGACAATTCGGTTGATTTCGATGGAACAGACAAACGCTGATGGCTCGACCACACAGGAGAATTATCTGATGACAGAGATTGCATTGAAAAATCAGTCGACAGAAAATATCTACCGGTGTAAGGAACAACTCGATCAGATCTACGCAGATCTGGGGCTCTCTGGCAGCAGCAATCTCTATCTGTGCAGTCAGGAAAAAGGGCGGATGACCGAGGATGAGATGCAGAAAGTGACAGCGGATTTCTTGGAGACGATGCATGCGAAGAAACGAAACGAGATTGAACTGCAGGATACCTTATGCATCTACGGCTACAGTGATAATGTCCCGGAATATGTGTATCAAAATGATCACAAGGTAAATGTGAATATTGCTTTCACGTATGATGAAGGGGAAGACATCACGTATATACACCGCGGACTGCCATTCATAGATAAATCATTTTAACCAAAGAGTAAGCGTAGTCGTGTAAATCTGTAGCCCGACTACGCGTATTTTTAGTAGGAAATAATCTCGTATCCATCCTCGGTGACAAGTACCTGAATCTCCCACTGTGCAGATGGAAGTCCATCTTCGGTGTAAACTTCCCAGTCATTTTCTTCGTCGACGAAGATGTCCGGCTTGCCCATGTTTACCATCGGCTCGATCGTGAACATGAAGCCAGGAACCATAAGCATTTCTGTACCTGCTTTAGAGTTGTAGCTTACCCAAGGTTCTTCGTGGAACTCGATGCCGACACCGTGTCCACCGATTTCGCGGACAACAGAATATCCATTTGCATAGACATAATCATGCACTGCCTGCCCCATGTCGCCGAGGAAGCCCCAAGGTTTTACCTGTTCGAGACCTTTGAGCATTGCTTCCTTTGTGACATCAACGAGTTTCTTCTTCTCCGGGCTGACATCACCGATACAGAACATACGGGAAGAGTCGGAGAAATAGCCGTTCAGGATTGTAGAGCAGTCTACGTTGATGATATCACCGGATTTTAAGATAACATCTGGTGATGGGAATCCGTGGCAGACCTGATCGTTGACGGAAGTACATACACTGTATGGGAATCCTTCGTAGTTTAATGGTGCTGGAATACCGCCCATATCGGTTGTCATATCGTAGACGATCTTATCAATCTCTGCGGTAGACATACCCTCATGGATTGTCTTCTGAATCTCATCCAGTACAGCGATGTTGATTTTTGCACTTTCCTTGATCTTCTCAACCTGCTCTGCATTTTTGATTAGGTTATGAGTAGGAACGATGTGCCCCTGATGTGCAATTTTTGCAATCTTATCGTCGAACATTTCATGACAGACTTTGTATTTTCTGCCGCTGCCACACCAGCAAGGATCGTTTCGGTTAATTTTCTTTGACATGATTACGCCTCTTATATTTATATTTGTGGTTTTACGCATAGGGCGGAAAAAACCACATATATTTTAGCAAAATAGTTTCGTTTGCGCAACCTGCGTAGATGAAACGTTTTATCATCTGCAAGGATTTGAGATAGAACGCGGATGAAGAAATGGGGGATCATGGGGGATTGTAATGAGAAAATGTTGAATAAAGGGCGAAGCGGGAGGCAGTTTATGATTTTGGTTCTGGTTGCGCTGGCGTGTGTGTCATCCGGGTGTCGCAAGCAGGAGGCGAGAGAACGACAGGATCTGGATTTTACGGTGTGCGCAGAGACAGAACTGCCGGATGATCTGCGGCAGATCATAGAGGAGAAGAAGCTGCATGCATTCCAGATGAGTTATACGACGAAGGATCATCTGTATATTGTGGTTGGATATGGGGAACACGACCGTACCAATCTGTGTGTGGTTGTGGAGGAACTGTATAAGACTGACCGGGCAATCTATATAAAGACCAATCTGAAGACCGAGGCTGAGATGGAGGGGGACATTTCCGGTGTTGCATCAGGGACAGATTCCAACACGCCTGACGGGCAGACAGGAACATCGTCGATGTACCCGTATATTGTAATCCGGTTGCCGCGGCTGGAGCTGCCGGTATTGAATGTATCGTAAGTACGGCTTCTATATGCGAGGAAAAATATTTACGGTAAATTATCATAATTCAGAGAGCATTGGAATACATATAAAGCAGAGGGTAAGAATCTAGTTTGGTGGAGGGAGCTATGGAATTTTCGAAGAAGGAAATACATACAAGCGTGTTGACGCAGTCCAAATATTCACAGATAACAGTCGATGATGATTTTACGATTCCGGATAGTAAAGGCGATATGGAAAAAATCGTTGCCAAGGAAGGTCATATTCTGTTGGAGTCCATGATTCCGGAGGATGGAAAAGTGCGGATCACCGGATCGGTCTGCGTGCGTGTGCTGTATCGTACCGGGGGCGATATCCCGCGGCTGTGCCAGTTCCAGAGTGAGATTCCATTTGAGGATGTTGTCAACTGCGATGGCGTGTCTTCCTCTAGTCAGGTGGATTGCCACAGTCAGTTGGAGGATCTGACGGTGAGCATGATCAATTCGCGCAAGCTGGAGGTTCGCGGACTGATTGGAACAAGTGTTAATGTGTATGAAGAGATGTGCATCGATGCGGCGACAGGGATTGAGCAGGGGGAAGGCGTTGCCTGTCAGTATCGCGACGTTACATATAGTCAGGTCGTGCTCGCCAAGCGCGATGTCCTGAAGGTGCGGGAGGAGCTGGAAATCCCGCAGAACAAACCGAATATCCAGGAGATTTTGTGGCAATGTGTCGCACTTCGGAACATGGAGACGAAGGCGGGGGATGAGAAGCTTCTGGTGCGTGGAGAAATCGAAATCTTCATCTTATATAAAGGGGGCGAGGAACGGCTCCCGGTACAGTCCATTTTCTCGGTGCGGTCGCTCTATCGTGAGGTGCCTTGCAGTGGTGCAGCAGAGGGCATGGTGTTGGATGTCGATTATGTGCTTGGCAAGGGGGAGATCACAATCCGGCAGGATGCGGATGGTGAGGATCGCGTGTTTGGCTGTGACTATAATATTGATATGAATATCAAGTTGTATGAGGACTGTTCATGCCGGATGCTGTCCGATGTGTATTCGCCGAGCGCGGAGCTTGTACCGCAGTTTGAGGTGATGGATTATGAGAACCTGCTGCTGCGCAATGCAGCGAAGGCAAAAGTGTCTGCCAGAAAACAGATCGGTGGAGATAAGGCGAAGCTGCTGCAGATCTGTCATGTGTATGGCGATGTCGATATTGATGATGTTGTTGTCGGGGAAAATGGGGCAGAGATCACAGGCGTTGTAAAATGCTGTGTGCTGTATATTGCGACCGGAGATGATCCGATGAGCAGTGTCGAGGTGGAGATTCCATTTTCGTATACGGCGGATACGGTACCGCTCGCGCAGGAGGACTCGGTGCGTATCCATCCGTGCATCGACCAGCTTACTGCGTCATTATTAAATAGTGAAGAAATCGAGATTAAGGCACAGATCAACCTGAACATCTCCGTCTTTGCAAAGGGTGAGAGTCAGGCGATGACGGATCTGCAGATCCTGCCGATTGATGAGGCGAAGAAGGCGGCACAGCCGGGTATCGTCGGGTATGTCGTGCAGAAGGGCGACAGCATGTGGAGCATTGCGAAAAAATACTATGCATCGATTGATGCCATCAAGCAGTTGAACAATCTGGAGTCCGATTATGTATCAGAGGGTGACCGGCTGCTGATCGTGAAATCTTAGATCTTCCTATAATATAAAGTAAATAGAAAATCACGGAAATCCATGTTGCAGATGCGGCATGGATTTCTGCCGTTATGAGAAAATAAATAGATTGTGAAGAAACGCTTGCGTTGGTATAATAAAAACAGATTGTTTGTAACGGGAGGCTTTCAAGGATGAAAACGTTAACGAGAAATGCATATGCAAAGGTGAATCTGGCATTGGATGTTTTGCGCAGACGCGAGGATGGTTATCATGATGTCTGCATGATCATGCAGAATCTAAGCTTATATGATACATTGACATTTACAGTGGAGGAAGCGGATACGCTGACAATCACACTGGCGTGTGATAAAGCATTCGTGCCGTGTGATGCGCGTAATCTTATCTACAAAGCAATCGCACTGATGGGGGAAACGTATCATCTGACCGGGCATGTCCATGTGGAGCTGGTGAAACGAATCCCGGTCGAAGCCGGTATGGCAGGTGGCAGTACGGATTGCGCCGCGGCATTTCATGCGATGCGAGAGTTGTATGGACTGGACGTCAGTGATCAGGAATTGATGAAGCTCGGTGTGAAACTGGGGGCGGATGTGCCGTATTGTATTATGGCAAAAACCGCGCTTTCCGAAGGTATCGGCGAGGTGCTGACAGAGGTGGCACCGTTGCCGGATTGTTTTGTCGTTGTGGCGAAACCGACGATATCGGTCAGCACGAAGATGGTATATGAGAACCTGCATGCGAACGAGCTGCAGCACCACCCGGATGTTGCGGGTATGGTGGACGCGCTGAAGCAGGGAGATCTGTCCGGTGTGGCAAGCCGCATGGAAAATGTCTTGGAGACAGTCACAACGAAGCTTTACCCGCAGATCGAGGAGATCAAACAGACAATGAAAGAGTCTGGTGCCGAAAATGCGATCATGAGCGGCAGCGGACCGACGGTGTTTGGTTTATATACAGAGAAAGCGACTGCAGAGCAGGCGGCAGAGAAAATCCGGCAGCAGTACGGACTTTCCGAGGTATATGTGACACAGCCGTGTTAGAGTTGGCTGAGATTTTTGCAGAATCGTGAGAAATAATCATACCTTTTGAGAAAAATACTCTGGTAGAAATAAAAAATATGCTTGAAATATTTGTCTATGCATAGTAATGTATATTGTATACACGATAAAATTAATTATGATGTATATGGGGAACGAAGAAGGTAATGGAAATCTGAATGGATAAGTTTTGACAGGAAGGTAAGGAGGTAGCAGATATGAAGTTGGATATGAATATCGATGAGTATCTTCCGCTTCGGGAGGTTGTATTTCATACATTGCGCAAGGCAATCATACAGGGAGAATTGCAGCCGGGAGAGCGTCTGATGGAAGTGACGCTGGCGAACAAGCTTGGTGTCAGCCGGACACCGGTACGTGAGGCAATCCGGATGCTGGAGCTGGAAGGTCTGGTTGTTATGATTCCGCGGAAAGGTGCGGAGGTTGCGAAGATTACAGTGCGTGACTTAAAAGATGCCTTGGAGGTTCGAATGGCAATTGATTCATTGTCGGTCAAGCTTGCCTGCGAGCGGTTGGATGAGAATGATAAAACAGAGATAAAACAGGCATGCGTGGCATTTCGCGAAGCAGTGAAATCGAAGAATGTACAGGCAATCGTGGAGGGCGATGAGCGTTTCCACAACACGATTTACCGGGCATCGAAGAACCAGAAGCTGATTACGATTGCGATGAATCTGCGGGAACAGGTGTATCGATACCGGTTTGAATATGTTAAGGATTTTTCGTATCATGAGAATCTGATCCGGGAGCATGATCAGATTACAGAGGCGATTTTGAAGGGCGACGTAGAGACAGCACAGAAGATTATGAAGGAACATATCTATAATCAGGAGCAGATCGTGATACGGAATTTGCAGAAGGAAGCATAAGTAAACAGGAAAACAAGAGAGAGGTGCAGAGCACCTCTTTTTTTGCGCAATCAGTCATCATGCAGAAAGTGTGTTCACATAAATATATTTCCACAAAATATATTTGCGTTATTGTATAGCGACAAAATATAGTATATAATCATTTTAATCGGCTGTTGAAAAATTTAACTTGATTCATGCAAAAATTGCATCTGATTATGCAAAAACGGACAGATGAATTGTAATGAACAGGGAATCATGCAAAACTTGGGGTTAACGGAAAAAATCTTCGATTCGCGGAAAATGAATCGAAAAAATGTTATGCAGACGGTAGAATGAAAAAAACATTGGAAAGAGGTAACGGGATGAGCGAAGAAAAACTATTTGATGTGAATTGGGATCAGAGAAAATGGGAGACACCTGCGAGCGCACAGGATATGAAGCTGTACAGCTATCCACCGAGAACGATACGGAATATGTCAGTTCCGGGATTTCTGACATGGCTGGTGCTGTTGCTGGCATCGATTGGCGGACTTCTGTATACTGCATGGATGACAGTGACTGGCGACTATGAGGATGGAAAGGTAAACACGATACTGGGAGTCGTAAGCTTTGTCGTGCTGATTTGCTGTCTGATCTACAAGACAAATTATAAGAGAAAGCTTATTACATATACCGATGTGTTACATGCGGTGTTGATTGATAATGCGAAACATGCGTATGTTGTACATTTGAATAAGGATGCTTTTCTGGGAGCAACCGGACTGGGTGCATATAGAGTTCACACTGTCCAGGCGCAGGGGGTAAGTGTAACACATGTCGGACAGGCAATGGGTAGCCGAGACATGGAGCAGAAAGCAATCAAGATGATTCAGCATAAGGATTTCCTGTTGAAGCGTATTCAGGAGAAGCCGGTTTTTCAGGAGATGATCGAGAACGGTACCTTTGAGCAGGTGGCTTTGCCGGTTGAGAAGATTCTGAAGTTCAAGAATCCGGGTGCCTGTTTCGTAGTTACGTATGCATATAAATGGAATGGCAGTGAATATACAGACACGGTTCGCTTCTATCATTCTATGCAGGATTATAAGGAGCTGCTTGCATATTTCAAGGAGCGGTATGAGGCAGAAAAATAAAGGTATGAAAAAAACAGGTGTATTGGGATTCGTGATTCTGTGCCTGCTCAGCGGGTGTGCACAGCAAAGCACAGAATCCACAGAGGCGACAACGGTCGCTGCAGTGGAAGCAGAAGTATTGGAGACGGTCGAGCTTAAACGTGCAGAAGTTGGTGATATCGTGCAGATGGGAACCTATGAGCAGGACGGGGATACGGAGACAGAGGACCCGATCTATTGGGATGTATTGGACAAGGACGGGGATTCAATATTGATTATCTCGCATGACGTGATTGGCTATCAGCGGTTTTCTGACAGCCCCAATTGTGTGATATGGGAGGATTCCCAGATACGGACATGGCTGAATGAGGAGTTTTATACGGACGCATTTGATAAGGAAACACAGGCGCGTATCAAAGGATACGTCACATCAGGAGTAGATGAGGCAAATCAGGAGTCGAGGGGTGATGCGACGGATCGGATATTCCTGCTGAGCCAGAAGGAAATCGAGAAGTATTATGGGCACAAATTACCAAAAGCAGAAGCACTTTTATGCAAACCAAGCAAGGCTGTTTTACAGCGCTACGAAGAGATAGAGCAACAGCGCGTGCGTGAAAAAGTACCATTCGTGACAAGTGTTCCAGATGCATCGGAAGGGATTTCGTGGATGTTGCGGTCAACCGGAAAGTCACAGAATCAAATCTCCATTATTCGAGGGGACGGGTATTATTCACAATGTCTGGCAGATTACTATCAGGGTGTTCGTCCGGCTATGTGGATCGATGTAGGTGATGAAAACGGAGAGGGGCAAGCGTTACAGGAATGAAAAAAATAAAATTATATGTTCTTATTACAGTCGTAAGTATCGTTTTACTCGCATGGTTGCTGGTGGTGGTTATCGTATTTCAGAAAAACCATGCGGATATCTTTTTCTTCGACAATAACAAAGAGATTGAATATCAATATGGAAACTACAAGGCGGATGCGCTGGTTGTGGATGGCTATGTATATCTGTACAGAAGTGTCGTGGAGCTGGGAAATTATGATAAAAAAGAAAAATTAGAGAAATGTGGAAATAACGTCATATATCGTCTTTCCCCGGATGGAACGTATGAGGAGTTTTACGAATTTGAAGATGAAGATGCCCTCTATTATGACGTGAATTCCAAGCTTTATTATTATGATGAGCATTTCTATATCATGATTGGTCAGCGGGTGTATCGTATAACAAAGGATGGAAGCAGTGCGCAGGTTATCTATGAAAATACCGGTGGCAATGGTATTTTTCGGATGTTTGGAATCCGGGAGCATTATCTGCTGCTGGCAAATCATAATGAAGTGCGTTATCTGGATATGCGTAAATGGGACTGGAGCACGCCTATCGACTTTGATCAGATGCGTGTTTTGAAATATGTGTATGCGCTGGACGCAGATACTTTTTATAATTGGATGATCAGTGGTGTTACCAAGCATTCTCCGAAGCGGCTGCAGGATGCGAATGCAGCAATAGAAGAAGAGACAGATATTGAATGCATAAATATCTATCAGGATGCCGTCTATTATGTGCAGGAAAATGCTGAGAATCATGCGTACACGATAAAATACAAATCTTTGACGTCAGATGAGGAAGAAGATTTGCTCACGGTGAATCCGGATGGGAAATTGAGGATATTATCGTTGGCCGTCAGCGAGGATTTTATCATCTATGATCTTGGATCGTCAGAGTATGGTCAAAATTATGAATATGGAGAGAATGTGGATGTACGTATAATATGGAACCGGCATACAGGGAAATGGAAATCTATTAGTTACAAATAAGAGGACTCAGATCATATATTTATCTGCAACTGTGGAATGAAGAAATCGGAGAATGAACAGGCGTAGACAGATTCGGTATGAGGGGGTAGAAGGAATGAAAAAATGGTGTATTATGCTTGCGTTTGCAATGCTTTTACTAAGTGGATGTGGAAAACAGGCGGAGTCAACCGAAGTGGCTACGGAGGAATCCAATACAGAGGAACCGGAACCTGCTACGACAGAAGCATTGGAAACAGTGGTACTGAAAGATGCAAAAATTGGAGATATTGTGCAGATGGGAACCTACGAACAGGACGGAGATGCAGAGACAGAGGACCCAATCTGCTGGGATGTGCTGGATAAGGATGGGGATGCGGTGTTGCTTATATCGCATGATGTGATCGCCTATCAGAGATTCTCGGATAACCTAAAATGTGTAATATGGGAGGATTCCGAGATACGGACATGGCTGAATCAGGAGTTCTATGCAGAGGCATTTGACGAGACAGAGCAGGCAAGTATACGGGAGACAACGTTGGAGAATCTATCTACAGCGGGATTTGCTGCGCATGTAGACCCATCCGGGGATGTACAGGTACGGGAGAGCAGACCGGATACAAAAGATAAAATATTCCTGCTGAGTTGGAAGGAAGCAGAACAATATTATGGAAATCGTTTAACGGATGCATCTGTTCTTGGACGAAGACCATCGAGGGCAGTTTTGCAGAAGCGGAAAGCGATATTTACAGATCTTATAATCGAGGAGCTTCCAGCGATGTATCCATATTCCCGACATCTGCCTGATGGTACGGAGCGGTTACCGTGGATGCTGCGGTCAACGGGTATGAAGGATTACACGATCTTAGTGATTGGATACGAGGGAAAATGGGATCAGGACTATCCAGATTCTTATAACGGCGTTCGACCTGTGATGTGGGTAAACGTGGGGGATTAGTGTCGAAGGGAGGACGAAATGTCTCTAAGTCGGAAAGAAAAGATCGTTATATTTGCGGTGATACTCTTCGTTTGTGTAATTGTAGTTGGAAGCAGGATATATGAGAAAAAACAATCGGAACCAAAGGCGAAGAACCGTTTTTTTGAGAATCCATTTTCGGAGGTTGATCCAGGCATTGATCAGCAGAGCGGTAATTATGCCAATGATGCGTTGGTTGTAGACGGCTATGTGTATTTCTACAAAAGCCGGGTGAAGCTTGGAAACTATGACAAGGTAGATGAGCTGGAGAAATGCGGAAACAATGTGATTTACCGGTTGTCTCCGGATGGTACATATGAGGAATTTTATACATTTGAGGAAGGAGATGCGATCTATTATAGTATCGGTTCCAAACTGTATTATTATAAAGGATATTTCTATATCCAGATTGAAAACCGGATTTACCGCATCAACAAAGACGGCACGGAGGCACAGGTGATCTATGAGAATGTGGGCGGATATGACAGTTACGTGATATTTGGTATCCGGGATCATTATCTGGTGCTTCAAAAACAGACAGAATACTATTATCTTGATATGAATACATGGGACTGGAGCCAGCCGATAGAGGTTGGACGTATGCGGCATCTGGTGAATGTGCGATGTTCTTATGAAGCGGTCAGAAGAAATCAGTTGATCTGCTTTTTTGAGAATGTTATCTACGGAACGGAGAAGGAAGAACCGATCGGTGTCTATTTTGAAAGCAATATGTTATATGGCAGTGATTTTGCATATCTACATGATTTACGTGTCTATGATGAAGATGAGGAGGAAAAAGTAAGTATTGCAGGAAGTGTGTATTGCCTGAATGTTTACAAAAGAGTCATGTTCTACGTACAGAAGGTGGATGATTCTATCTGCATAAAATATTATTCGCTGGATGACAAGCAGGAAGGCGAACTGATTACGATCGATGCGGGAGCGGATAAGGCGCTAAAATCGCTCGTTGTCAGTGATGATTATATCATCTATGATCTGGGACCAAAAAAGGAGAAAGAAGCTGTCGATACGCGGGTGATCTGGAACCGGCAGACAGGGGAGATACAGCAGACAATCTCGTACCGGTAAATATGGGAGGAAATAGCAATGGAAGAGAATATCGAAAGAGACGAAGTCTATGAGCAGTTTATGCAGGATATGCAGGCAAAGAAGAAAAGGCAGGTAAAGCGTACGATCAGAGAAGTGATCATGGTTGTGGTTATACTTGGGGTAATCGGCCTTGTCGTTTGGTTTTTGACAGATCCCGAAGTATCAGAGAAGTTGAGCTTTCGAAAAGAGAAAGAACCGGTTGCTTATGCGGACATTCCATTTACGACGAAGGATGTATCCAGTATGGAATTTGCGATTGCCGGAGAGGTTATGACATTTCCGTGTACAATGACAGATCTGTATGACGCAGGGTACAGCATGAATGAAAGTGATGCGAAGATCATGCTGGGACAACCAGCTTCTCTGATGATAGAGGGGTATAAGTCATATGAGACAGCAATCTGCAAGATGGAGGCGCGTGATTTTAAGAGTGAGTTTGATGTATCGGTAATCAATACAGGCACGAAGGAGACAGCCGCTGTGAATTGTCCGATTCATACGATATGGTTCGACGAACAATTTATGTTGTGCAATGGACTCAGTCAGACGAGCACGTATGAGGAGATACTTGCAGCGATGGGAAAACCAGATGAAGAAAAAAAGATTAGTTCAATGAAGGATCTTTATTATGAATATGGAACCTGCACGATTATCTTTTCATTCCGTGATACCTATACCGGAATGGAAGGGAAAGCATGTGATCGGATTTGGATGACGATAGATTGAAGGGAGAATGGGATGTCTCTAAGCAGGAAACAAAAGATAATTATATTTGCAATGATACTTGTTGTCTGTGCTATTGGTGGCGGGGTATTTTACAAATATCATTCTGAACAAAAGGCAAAGAACCGGCTGTTTGAGAATCCATTTTCCGGGGTTAATAAGGAAATCAATCTGCAAAGTGGAAATTATGCAAATGAGGCATTGGTTGTAGATGGCTATGTGTATTTCTATAAAAGCCGGGTGGAGCTTGGAAACTATGACCATGTAGATGAGTTGAAAAAATGCGGGAACAATGTAATTTATCGTCTCTCTCCGGAAGGTACATATGAGGAATTTTATACATTTGATTATGGGGATGCAATCTATTATTCTGTCCGTTCAAAGCTCTATTATTATAATGAGTATTTCTATATTCAGATAGGAAATCGAATCTATCGTATCGACAAAGAAGGAACCCGTGCACAGATCATTTATGAGAATATGGGTGAAGGTTCGCTGGCATTTGGAATCCGGGATCATCATCTGGTGCTTCAAAAAGCGCGCCAATACTACTGTCTGAATCTGGATAAATGGGATTGGAGTCAGCCGATAGAGGTTGGACGTATGCGGCACTTGCTCAATGTAGATACGGAACTTTTTGATTTATATGAGGGCGTTATTTATGGAAGCAGATATGAACTATCAGACAATGCGGTAGTTTTATTGGATCATCAATTAAAGGTTTGGAATGAAGAGGAAAAGGAATTGGAGAAGATTGCGTCTGACGTGTATTGCCTGAATGTTTATAAAGGAGATGCCTTTTATGCACAGAGCGTGGATGATGGCGTCTGCATAAAATACAGATCGTTCGATGGTGAGTCGGAAGTCGAACTGTTTACGATTAACCCGGATGAGAATAAGAGCATAAAATCGTTGGTGGTGAGTGATGATTTCATTATCTATGATCTGGGACCGGGCAATTATGAAGATGGTGTGGATATGCGGGTAATCTGGAACCGGAATACCGGGGAGACACAGGAGACGATTGTGTATCGGTGAAGCTGAGAATACGAAATAATTATTTGATATAAAATGGCACCGTCATAAAACGGTGCCATTCTGGATTATTGCTTTTTAGCTAACAATGCTTTCAACTGCGCAATTTCTTCTTTTGATCGCTGTAATTCATCTTCAGCCTGCTTTCGTTTTTCTTCCTCTTGCTTTCGCAATTCCGCTTCCTGTTTTTGCTTTTTTTCAGCCAGTTGTAATTCATCCTGCAGTTCTTCAATCATGTATTTCACTGTATTTTTATCTGCAATTTTTAACGCTTCTGAAAACATGTGAATCACCTCCTCAGGTTTATTAACATATGTACTCATTTCACGGAATATCGTTTCGCTCCACGGATAGCGTCTGATCCACGCGCTCCACATCCGCGATTGTCTCTGCGGTCAGGATAGAAAGCCAGCCTTCCAAATCATTCATATTTGAATCAATGGTTTCCCGTGTATCTAGATTCTTATCATCAGTATATCCGTTTTGACAGAATACATCAAGTGCAATCAGAAAATATTCCTGCAGGAGTTCCAACGTGAGTTCGGTGTTAAATCGTGTTTTACCGTGATGGATATAAGCACCATGCAATAGCGGATTTTTAAAATCAGCACCTGTTTTTTCATATAGAATAATGGTGTATACTTTTTTCATGTCAGAATACATAAATTTTTTGTTCTCTTTTAGGCGTGTGTATTCACGAAGCAACAAGTCAGAAGAGTAACAGGAAATGCGTTCAGCAGTGAACATATATGGAATCTTCTGAATTTCGACATTTGCAAGTGAGCCATTACTTAATCGGACAACGATATCCATGATTAGCAGGGAATCAATGGAGATGGCTGTATTTTCCGATGGCAAAAGCCGTTCCACAACGACGGATTCACCCAAAATGGCACTGAGCAGATTTGACAGCCAATCTGGATGTCTGTCTGGGTGAAACATACATTTGAAAAATGGATCATAAGTAAGTGGCATTGTTTTCTTTCCCGTCATGTAATCCGTAAAGCGTTTTTTCCATGTTTCGTCAAGTGTGATATATTCTGAATATAGGTTTTGTGTTTTCATAGCTTCTTCGAGTTCGTTTACGGTCTGATAGAATGTATTCTGTGTGTCTGTGGTTATTGTTTCATTCGTCATAAGCTGTTCCTCCTAAAAAATAGATGTGTGCATGAAATTAAAGTTGTTAATGAGTAATAATTAAAATTTGCGCGCAAAAAGGGTAATGATTAGTATTCGAAGAATCGAAGATAAAAATATAAATTAATAGACTGTTACCGAACTACGCTATGAACGAGCGCTTCTCGACAACAAAGAAACTGTATCATGAATTACAGCAGATTGTAAAGAGATTTTTAGAAATGAAACTAATTGTAGCATTTAAGGAACCTACACGTTTAATGCTATTGGTAATACCACAGTCGCCACGAAGAAACCTCCGTCAATCGAGTAGTTGACAAAACCATGATTATTCTCCACCGCATGCCGGATACTTTTGGTGCCGATGCCGTGCAGCTTCGTGTCCGTCTTGGTAGAGACGAATTGTCCATCACGTAAAACTGGTGCTTTGTCATAGGTATTTTTCACGATAATCACATAGAAGTTATTTTCATTTTTCTTTGTAATAGTCAGTTGTACAACACGAGAATTGTCGCGCGCCAGGCATGCTTCAATGGCGTTATCAAGCAGATTTGACAGAATGGATATTATGTCCGCAGATGGTAATTCGGCAAACGTAATATCCGGGAGTACATCGATCGACATTTGGATATTCTGCGATTGGGCAAGTTCAGATTTCTCAGTTAAAATCGCATTCAGAATATCATTTTTGGAATAGCGCGTAAGGATGGTTGTATCTAACTTTGTATCTAATTCGGAAATGAGTGCAAGTGCTTTATCAGCATGCCCATCGTCAAGCAGTATGCGGATGGCTTTCATGTAATGTGTCGTATCGTGCACCAGCTCCTGTAAATGTTCATCCATTGTGAGCAGCTTCTGATAGTAGTTCAGTCGAAGCGACTGATCGGAGATAATCAGGCTGTTCTGCAGGTTGTGATTGAGCTGTTCTGTATATTTCTGGAATGCGCGGAAGATCAAAATATTTCCAAACTGCATGATAGCAAAAAATACGCAGAGCAATATCCGCATGCGTGGAGACGATGCGAAGTCCAGACCAGAATAATATGTGAGTAGCATCATTGCAATGCATGCGATTGGAATACACAAATAGCATGCGAAAATCTTCCGATCCATGCGGGCAGCGGATTTGACAGAGGTCTGCTTATACAGGCAGCAGATCAGATAGGTCAGAAGTTTCAATGTAAATATCTGCCAAGGAATCGTGGACAGATTCGCAACACTGCTGGAATGAAAAAGATATGCAGGCAGATTCAATAAGACTACAAATAAAAATTCACAGCCGAAGAAAATCGCACACAAAAATACGATATACAGCAGTCGTTCTTTAAAGTTTGCTTCATAAAGAAAAGAGTAAAGAAGTAACAGACAGATGAAGGAAATCATATTCAGATACGAAATCTGCAATGTGTTGATAACAAAATAAATGCCGATGAAAGGAATCGCTATCAAAATACGGTTCCAAATTGGTTGAAAGTTTGGACGAATGCTTAAAAAGGCATCAAAAAAGTCCGAAAATATGAGGTATTCTGCAATGCAACTAAACAACAAGATAATATAATCCATACTGCCTCCTAATCCTGTGATTTCATATAACGGAAGAACATTGCTTGAAACTCTTTTTGTCTGGAACGAGAGATCGTCAGCATGCTATTATCCGAAAGTGTCAGTTCGGTTTTATTCAGGTATGTTACATGCTGGAGATTTACTAAGTAACTGTTATGCGCATATGCAAAATAAAAATCATGCAGTAATGCATGCAAATCACTCAGAGAATTTTTGCATAAGATCTTGTCATTGTAAGTATAATAGGGGCTTTTCTTAGATACATAAATCTTGGAACAGCCACGTCCGCGTGCGATATACATAATCTCGGAGGCAGGAAGCTTCAGTTGTGTGCTGTACCATCCGGCATGAATAAAAGGCTCTGCTTTCTCGGTCTGAATATGAGCAACGATCGAAGTAAGTTTCTCTACCATATGTTCGTCAGACCATTCTTTGAGCAGATAGCGGTATGGTTCAGACTCAAATGACTCTGGTGTTGGAGACTGTTTTCCAGAACAGAAAACCAGCGTGGAGCTTGGGAATTTCTCACGAAAAGATTTGGCAAATATCGTTCCATTTACATCTGGGAGCTGAATATCTAAGATCAGCAAGTCAACAGTATAGAAATTCTGGAAATCTGCTTCGAATTCACCTGCTGAAAGATAGCTGTAGAATTTGCAGGCTTCTGAGGGAAGTCCTGCGCGAAGCAATAAACATTTCATATGATCTATAAATAAAGTATCATCATCACAGATAACAATATGATACATAGTCTGGAGTCTCCTTTTAATAACTCAATTTAATAAAATACTTGTTCTATTTTATCATATATATTTTGGAAAAAAAGATGTTCCTGTGCAAAAACTGCATCTCAATCTGCAAAAATCGACATAAAGGTTGAAATGAGATGAAAATGCCTGTACTGTCGAGTAAGAACTAAATAAGGAATATAGAAAATATGTTTGAGAGAGTTTCGAATAAATTAGTCCAATCTCAAAAATCGAATATGCGAGAGGATGAAGTTGCAATCTATCAATATGGATATTACCTTCTGTTTGAAGTTGCACTGAATATGAGCTTGGGATTGATATGCGGAATTTTGTTACATGCAGTTAATATGGTGTTTCTTTTTTGGATTATCTACATTCCAATAAGAAAATATTGTGGAGGGTGGCATGCATCTAGAGATTGGGTGTGTACGATTATTTCCACAATTGTTTTGGTTATTGCAATCCTCTGGAGTCGATATTATATTGGTTTGCCTCATATTGTGAAAACTGCGTTAACAATATTACAGGGAGTATGTGTGATTGGAGATATATGGTTGGCTCCGGTAGCAGCAACCAATAAACCATTAACTGAAAAAGAACGAAGAACATATAAATTGATAGCTGTTATTTTGATTATTGTATATAGTTTACTTTCATGGAAAGTGAAATATACAAGAGGAATTGTGATTTTTTCACTTTTTATAGTTTTTCTGGCAATGAGCATTCAAAGATTGCTTGATGTAGGAACAAAGAAAGTGAATAAAAATAAAAAAGGAGAGTAATAAGTATGAAAAAGTTTATGAAGATTGCGACAACTGTTTTGAACAGTCTGGCACTTACCTTAGTGATTTCAAGTGCCAATGCAGCATGCTGCTGGATGTTCCATCAGCCGGAATTCCCGAAGGAAGCAGAGAAATTTAAGAAAGTACATTAGTGTTCTGGGTAGCCGTTGAATGAATCTTTTGTGAAAAAGTTTGACGGCTACTTTTATGCTCGAAAAATAATGAAAATTCGAATAGATTTGGATACGTGGGTCATGTAAGCAACGTTAGTTGATCGTGATTTTTGCAAAAACTGCATCTGAAAGTGAAAAAATCGACATAGAGGTTGAAATGAACAGATATGGCATTAGAATTATTATGAAACTTATAAAACAAAACAGACTGATAATAAAGAGTTATCTGTTAAATACTGATTTTATCATTAGGGTGAATTTAGATGAAAATTGGGTTGTTATATCAGGATATAGCGAGTAATGAAATACCATGGCAAAAAAACAATGTAATATACTATAGAACTGCTCGACGAATACAGCAAATGGCTATCGCGCTTGTTGAAGCAGGTTATGATGTAGTTATATTTTCTTCATTAAAAAAATTGTTGGATAATAAAAAAAATATTGATATTGTTTTTCCGTGTATAGAATGTTGTTTTGACCGAAATACCAATGGTTTTATTCCTACTATATTACAAATGAATGGAATTCCTTTTATCGGAAATGATTCATATATAAATACAATTGTTTCCGATAAATATTTATTTGAAAACATCGCAAAATCGTTAGGGATTAACACGCCAAATTCAAAGATTTTTTATAAAGAAAATTATGGAAATATATTGGAATATATTCAAGAGATACAATTGCCATGTATTTTAAAATACCAATATGGATCAATGAGTTATCATACAAAAAAAATATCTAGTTCACAACAACTAAAAAAATACTTAAAGTATATGGTATCACAAAATAACGGAGCCATTTTGTGTGAGCAGTATATTGAGGGAAAAGAAATAAGCGTTCCTGTTATAGGTACGGCGCCAGATGAAAAAATTTTATCTGTAATAGAGTATACAGATTCTGAAAAAAATCCATTAGAAATATATGATGAATTTTGGAAGGGTAAAAATGATTGTCATGTTCAATTAAATGTTATGGATCAATCATTATTGTCAATAAAAAAAATCGTAAACTGGGTCCATAAAATATATCAATTTTTAAATTACAAAGATTACGCTAGATTTGATTTTCGTATGGATTATAACGGAAAACCATATTTACTAGAAGGGAATCCGCTTCCAGCTTTAGCTTATGAAAGTGCATTTGATCCGTTATCCTATGGGGAAAGCCAATCTTTTAGTATGATATTATCCGAAATTGTAGAAAACGCAATTAACCGTTATGATCTTGGTTAGGTCAGTAGAATTATTTTGCATTAAGGAGAGTTGTTAAATGGATTTGAAAAAATTAGAAGTTCAAGAACTTTTGAATTTAGATGACATTGAGAGCGAAGAAATGTTATATTTAAAAAAATATGGATATTTTCCGTTTAATGTTTCTACGTGGAATCCCTCTTCGTATTTTTCACAAAAATTTTTGGATCATCAACTAGAGTTACCGTCATTAGATTATATCTCATACATATACTCATATGAGTTAAATCATAATCTAATAAATACTGTTGAATCCAACTTAGGAGGAAATAATCTTGGGTGCACAATTGTCAATACGGGAACTTCTGCAATATCATTAGTAACTTCTGTACTTAAACAAGTTCATGTAAAGCGCGTTTTGCTTGTTTGTCCAATATATTATTCGGTAATATATAATTTTCTAGAAAAAGGCATAGCAGTAGATAATGTTTATATGCATCGAAAAAATAATGGTTATGCGTTACCAAGAGAGGAAATCATGAATAAAATTGCAGAAGTTGATGCGATATGGATCACTAACCCTATATATAATACCGGTATATATTTAGATATTGATGACATAAATTTTTTGAAATGCGCTATTCCATCAAGAATTACTTTAATATGTGATGATTGTTTTGCAAACTGTGGAATGGAAATGGTCAGATATCTAGGAAGCCGACCTCAATATATAAGCATTCATGATCCTTTAAAGCAAATAATGATTAATGGTCTAAAATTTTCATGTGTTTTGTATTCTTTACAGTATGAACATATATTTGAACAATGGTCTGATATTGTTTGCGGTAGTTTATCTTATTCTACTTTACAGAGTGTAGAATTTTTCATCTCCGAAAAATTTAAGCAAATTCGATTAGAACTGCAATCACATTTTCTGAAAATGGATAAATACTTTGAGGAATTATCTAGAGAATTTCCGTTAATTTCTATAGATAATAGAGATCGCCTTGGACACATGCGCATGTGCTATATGTATCATTTACCTTTCGATTTTCTAGAAGATAAAGAAAATTTGCATAATTTTATAGATGAAACTGGAACAAGCATAATTCCAGGTAATCGTTTCCATTTCTTAAATAATTGCGGATTTTGTTTTCGTGTAAATTATGGACGCGAATGTAGCGAATTCTGGGATGCCCTAATTCAAATTTTTATATATTTATCTGAACATAATTAAGAAGATTTTGGCGTTTTATCATCTAAATCAATTTCTTTTATGTTTTTTGCGTTTATTCCGTCACTTGAAAGAGAACGCAACTGGGATAATAGTGTGGAAGGTTTTTTGGTTAATAGAACAGAAAGTATGCTGTTGGCTAATTTTTCAGAATCATCCTTTTCATACACATCTAAATAATATTTGCGTGGCAATTTTTTAGAAAATAAAACCGCTAATGAAGCTCTTAGTTTAATTAAATGTTTTACACCTCCAGTTAACAATAGGGTGCCTATATTAAACGTAGCCAATGCAGCTAATGGCATAATTAACCATATAATATAAGATCCTGTCGCGTCCTTTATAAATTTAATATTAGGAGTTTGAGACGTATTGCAAACATATTGATATAGAGTGATAAAGACAGCTTCAATATCTTGTGTTGGTTTATTTATAAATGTTATTTTAACCTCACATTCGTGTTGTGTGTCCAAAAGGTCAAAATTATACGATCCAAGTTCGTTAATAATTGAATTATAAATTAAGCATATATTGTTATAAAACAAAAGTAAAATTTCATAATATCTATCATCATCTATAAACTTATGCATTAGTTGTTTAAAATACATAAGAATTTCTTTTATAACCAATAGGGGAAGCATAGATTCTTTCCTTAAGGTTTTTAAAATTTCATAAAAATATCGAAATTCATCTGGTGATAAATATTGTTCGTTAGAATAACGATCATTGAAACCAGCTAATAATTGTTCCATAGCGTCATAAATATTTCTTTTTTTCAAGGAAACATAAAAAGTAAACATTTCTATACATAAATTTTTTTCAGATAAATAATTACAATAATTGGAGTATATTTTTTCTTTTTCTTCTAAGATTTCCCTTCCTAAGCTTAAAAAAGAAACATTTATTAATTCTTCTTCTTGAATGCCCCATACACTTCCTAAAGTTTCTAAATTCATTTTACTATCCCTAAAAATGCATTTTAATGCGACATTATAATCGATTGTACAATTTCCAAAAACACTTTCTATCCACTCGGATTTTTCAAAATAGTTGAATTTGGTTGTACTTCCCATTAAATCTACATTTTTAAATAACGATTCCCAAAATGAATTTTCGGTAATGCGTGAACCTGTAAATTTTACATCATAAATATGACATTTATAAAAATTTATATTTTCAATTTCTGCCAAGCTGAAATCACAATTTTCAAATCGACAATTGGACAATTTACAAAAGCACAGATCTGCATTCATGAATTTACAATTTATAAAAGTAGAATTAAAAATACGCAAATTGGTTAAATTTGAGCGAGTAAAATTACACTCATTAAAAGTACAATTTTGTACATGTACATTTTGGATATTGCTTCTTTGAAAGATAATTTCTTTAAACTTTTTTTGATCGACTGTTTGATGCATAATAGTTGCACATTCAAAATTCTTATCCATAATAAATTCCCTCGTTATAAAATTAACAGATAACTCTTTATTATCAGGCAAAACGTTATGCTTTTTTAAACTAATTTTGAAAAAACTGCATCTCATATTGCAAAAATCGACCAGCTGATTGAAGGGGATTAAATAATATGGTAGAAAATATAGTACAAAACATAAAATGAGGAGGATACAAGCATTATGGAAGTAAATTATAATGAAATACGTGAAAACGTAATTGCTAAAATGATGGAGCATGCTTCAACGATGGAAAGTATTTTGTCATCATTATCTGGTATTGTTGGAGATATTACAGCGTGCAACTATCTTACGGGAGAAGCTGCAAATGCATATGTAACGGAGTTTGAAGAAACAGTTCAAACAACCTTTTCCCGAATCAATTTAAATATTACTAATATTGCAGAACAGTTAGAAAAGGTATGTAAGGAATATGAGCAGATGGATGCAGATCTGAGAGATCAGTTGAATTAAAAAAAACGGAGGAATAAGAATGGGTAGTTTACGAGTAGACGTGGATAATTTGACTTCTGTTACAATAACAAGTATGCAGCAGGAAAAAACAAAGCTGGATTCCTGTTATGAGGACATGGCAAGTGCAGTGCAAAGCTTAGTAGACAATGAGTATATGCAGTCACAGGCAGCAAATGCATATGTAGAAGAGTTTAATTCATTAATAAAGCCAGATGTAGAGGCGTTATCGAATATGGTAGAAACATATTACACACAGTTAAGTCAGATATGCGAGGCTTTTACAGAAGGAGATCGTGCATTAGCAGATTTTTTAAATGCTTAAAAAAGGGGGCGATAGGCCCCCTTTATGGGTAAAAAAATGAGAAAAAAATGGTTTGAGTTGATAATATATTTAGTACTGTTTCTCTTAATCGGTACAGGTACGGAACTGCATAGTTCTGCTTTGGAGGCAGCAAGTGTTACTGATGCAACAGAGAGTGATGCGGATGTCAGCTATGGATCTTACGATGTAAAGCAAAGCATTGTAGTATTGCAGGCGGTTTATATCGGAGAGGATGGATATCCGAATATACTCGGGCAGGAAAACGGCTTTTTTATAGGAACAGCAGACAGCGGATTCTTTTTCATTTGTGGAAGAGCATGTATTACATTTTCTGAGGAACAAAAAATGGGAATCGCAGCGAATCTGGGTGTCGACTACAATAAGTTTTCAATCTCTTATCAGGTTATTATGGAGCCTGATGTTCGCATTGGGATGAGTCAGGTGGTTGAGAGTGAGCAATTGGGGATTGTAATCTTAAAACCAGATACCAGCTTGGGAAATGTAACATCATTACGATTGGGTGACAATGATTATGATAATCAGGTGGGGGATTGCTTACAAATACTTGGTAAACATGGAGAAGAGGTCGGATATTGCAATGAAGGAACATTAGTAGATTGGAGAACACTGGGAGATACTCATTTTTATTTACATGATGTGGTAATTAACAACGATAATTATGGTTGCCCGGTATTAAATGAGAATCAAGAAGTAGTTGCAATCAATATATATTCCGATGGGACACTTAATTATGCTCTTCAGATAGGGGAAGTCAGAAAGTTATGTGAACTTGTAGGTATACAATACAATCCTCCAATTCAGGTAGACACACAGGAATTAGAACAATTGATGCAGGATTATGAGAATTTGAATCCGGATAGATATACAGCGGAGTCGTTAGAGCTTTGTCAGACATATTACGAAACTGCTCAACAATATATGCAGGAAGTAGTAGAGAATCAGATTGATTATGCATCTCAGGCAAAGATAGATGCTTGTGCTGAAAATTTAAAAAATGCGATAGATGGACTGAATCAAAAAAGAGTTAATATTAAACTTTGGTTAAAGATTTTACTTATAGTGAGTGTATTAAGCTTCGTTGGTTTTGTGGTAGTGTTGGTATTGTGTATAACTCAGCGAAATAAGTTTAGGAAAAAATTGAAGCTGGAAGAGCAAAAACAAATAACGGCAGAGGAGGCACTACGAATAAGCGGTCGTATTACACCAGGAGAAGAAAAAAATCTTTTATCGGCGGGAATGCCTATTAACAGGAGTTTGTCCATTATAGAACAAAACAAAGAATATAAAAACCCGGAAACATCTGTATTAGGAAATGAAGACATGATATCGCAGAGATATAGTAATACCCAGATACATAATAATGCTTTTTTGATCAGAAAGAGGACGGGTGAAGAGATATTAATTAATAAAAATAGATTCTTTGTTGGGAAAGATGAGGAATGTGTTGACTATAAAATAGAGTATAACGCAAATATCAGCCGCAGGCATGCTGTTATACGTAAAATATCCGGAAATTTTTATATACAGGATATGGATACCACAAATGGAACATATGTGAATGGAGTTCGATTGAGAGATCAGGAGGAACAGATGTTACAGACGGGAGACATTATCCTGATGGCAGATGAGGAATTTGAATTTAGCAAATAGGAGACAGTGGATTGGGAAGAAATGGTTATACAGCATATACAGATGCAACGGTTCAGAGGTACAATCGAGATTTGTCGGTTGCGCAGGGTCAATTGAATAAATTATATGATGACTATAGAGAACTGGAGTCTTTATATAATGGTTTGGATGAAGATATTATGCAATGGGATACCGAACAAGATCATGTAGAACAAGCAACCGATCAACAGGGAGTGTGGAAAGGTGAGCGAAGAAATAAATATGATGAGTATCTGTGGGACACTATGGGAATTGTGTTTCAGCAATATACATCTACTTATGAACAGATGAAGGAGCAGATCTTTGTTAAGATGAATGAGATATCTCAGTCTATTTCGTCATATGAAAGTGAAATTCAAAAAATGCGGTTCATGAAAGATCAATATCAAAGAAAAGAGTATAACAAAAAACAGCAATGGAAAGCTGCATCAGCAGTCAATGATCTGAGTGCACGGGGAAGGAGTACACATGGAAAGTAAAGAAAATAATGTATTGCCGTTGGGAAGTGTAGTAATCTTAAAGGGTGATGCGCAGATGGCAATGATAGTATCACGAGGAATTGGTGTGGATAATGGAGGATCCGTATATAGTTATGATTATGCAGCTTGCAGGTATCCGGAAGGAATGATAGACGATAGACTTATGTTTTTTGATGAGAAGGATATTGGGAAAGTCGTTTTTAAAGGATACTGGGATGAACGTAGTGCCGTAATAGAAGATGCAATAAAAAGATGGAAGCAGGAGGGGATGAAGTATGGCGGAGAAAATAGCAATTGATGATGTTTTGTTTGCGGATATGGAGAGCTTTCTGACACAGGATTTATCATTTTTAAATGAATTAAGCAAAAATCGTGAAGCGGCAGATGCGGCATTTGAACAAGTATGCGCACAGTCGCCGATTATGGATACGTTAAAATCTATATTGAATAAAATGGTGAATTTAGTCAATGATTACTATCTTATGAATAAGAATGCAATTGAGAATTATTTGAAAATTGGACGGGAATTGCAGAATCAAGATGATGTGATTCATTTATCGCTTACAGCATTACAGGGTGAGGCAATGGCACAGAAATGGGAGAAATTTAATCAGGCTCCCGATGTAAAGGATCATATTAGTAATGTATATCGGGCAGCAGGTTATAATATACCATACGAGGATTAAAAATGGGATTAAAGATTGAATATGAGAAAATTTTTGATAGCTATGAACAGACAATGGAACTCATGGGAGCGCTCATCTCAAACTTGAATGATATGGTCGAGATTGAGCAGGCAATATGTTATTCAAGAGCGATTCAAAGTGAAAGTGTAACGGCTTTAAAAAATTATATACAGGACATTCATTGGACAGGATTTTTAAATCTAATTATAAGTTGTTATACAGAGATCAATCGAATTATAAGTTCGTATATGGTTGGTCTTCAAAATCTGGATACATCCATAGACGCAGTCATAGATGAGGAATGTCTGACAAATGTGGAAACACGAATGAAGCAACTAGATGACGAGTTGTATACATTTACAGAAGCTATGAAGTCAAAAGCGGAATCGGTCAGTCATATTATGCAGTTGCCTGTGAAATCTGGGGAAAATGTGAGTACAGGAATTAGTGCGATGGCAAAGGAGGCTGTTCGAGTACGGGAGGATTTTATAGAGTATGAAGAAAGAAAAAAGAGAGAAGTAGATTTATATGATGATTTAATGTCCGATATGATAAGGGTTGGATTAGGATATTTAAATGCAAGACCCAATATATTAAATTATCATCGAGACATAAATGCGCTTGCTGGAATATTTCAGATATCCGATCGATATCAAAAGTATTATGTGGATATTGGTTATTCACAAGAACAAGCAAAACAAGATGTGGATCAAATGCAGGATTTGTTGATAGTATACAACAATAAGAAAAAGTCAGATCAAGATATGAAATATGTTTTGAATGTAATTGTTGCTGCAGCATCATTGATCATACCAATGGGCGTTGGATGTGGAATTGCTTATTTAGCAGCTGCAAAAATCACTTATGGCTTTGCGTTGTATTATAATTTGGATCAAGCAAAAGAGGCTTATGATGCTGGTTATTTAGCTGATACATGGAATACAGACAGAGAAGCAAAAGGACTTACTGATTTTGAGAAAGGAAGTTGCTCAGAGACAATATATAACTGTGTGGGTAACATTTCAACAAAAGTAACAGTAAGTAGATTTAAATCTGAAGCCAAAGGTAAGCTTAAGGACATTATTGGTTTTGATGAGCTATTCCCAAGAGAAGAGAATGAGCTAATCCAGATAAAGGATGGATATGACAAAATAAACGGAGGAATAAATAAATTAAAGGATGCGCAGGCTGTAATGCCTAATTATTCAGACATGATTAAAGAGGCCACAACATATGAGAAGATAAAAGAATTGGAGGAGAATGGACGTCAATGGTAACAATAACGTTATATGTTATTTCAGGAGTTTTTTTTGCTTTTGAATGTGGAGCGGCAATGGAAAGAAAGGGGTATGATCCAACAGCATGGTATGTGCTTGGATTTATATTTGGCGTTTGGACTCGTATAGTCATATTTTTCATAAAGGACAATACGGAAGAAGTCGATAAAGCAGAAATTAAGAGAATTGTACAGGCAGATCAAGTACGTGTCATGAAAAGCGACATTGAATTAGGAAGAGTATGGGCGTGCCCTTTATGTAGGAAAGTTAATGATGCCAAAATATACACTTGTTCGTGTGGAACGAGAAAACCTCATAAGGTAGTATCTCAAAAAGTCACAAAACCTATTGTTGAGACGTGGATATGTAAAAATTGCGGAGCGGAAAACTCCGGACATGTATATATATGCAAGTGCGGTATGAAAAAGTCGCAAAATGATGAATGCTCGACACAATAAAAAACTTGAGAAGAAGGGGAAGAAAATAAAAAATGAGAATTATTTTTGTATTGATATGGGCTTTTGTGTGGGCATATATATGTGGAGCTGCGATGGAAAAGAAGCGAAGGGAATCATCCGCTTGGTATGTACTCGGATTTTTGTTTGGAGGACTTGCATATATTGTTACATTGTTTATAAAACCCAGAGAGCCTGAGTTTGATGAAATAGAGATACAACGTATGGTAGCGGCGGATAAGGTGCGTGCGCTGAAGAGTGATATCTCTACAGGAAGGGTGTGGGTGTGTCCACAGTGTAATAAGATGAACGACAGATATATGACAACCTGTTCCTGTGGAACGCCAAAACCTTTGCGGGCAAGTGCTCAAACAGCAACAGCAAATCCTTCTGTTGGAACATGGACCTGTAATAATTGCGGAATGAAAAACTCAGATCATATATTTATATGTAATTGTGGAATGAAAAAGTCAGAGAATGAAATGATCAATAAATCAAATGATTAAAGCGAAGCGTCTGTAGATAGGATAGGAATTATGTATACCAAAAATATAATACTTTTAAATGAAAAGGAGTATTTTTGCATTAGTAAAGATGCGTATATACTTGGTAAATCAAGAGATAAGTGTGATGGTGTAATCAAAGCGTCCAAGGCGGTAAGTCGTATACATTGTAAATTTCATCATATGGAAAATGGAAATTATGGTGTAGAAGATCTTCAAAGTGCAAATGGAACGAAAATTAATGGATATTCAATTCAGGCCGGCATGGTGTATGAATTGCATGAGGGAGATGTAATAACACTTGCAGATGATTCTTTTACTGTATCTTATGTAGTAAGTCAGACAATTAATAAAAATAAAATTTGGAATGACTGTGTATATAAGGTAGTGGTATTTCATGAGTCGTTGCATATGGAGATTCCTTTTGAAGATATAGACAAATCAGGGGTTTCTATCGGTACATATCCAGAATGTACATATCGCTTCGAAAAGGGCAATGAACAAACTGACTTTCGGGTGTGGCTTTATTGTCGGGAAGATGGTAATTATGTAGTTACCAGTCAAGGTGGAGCCTATGTGACAGGTCAAGATTGCTTATCAGAGAGCGAGGCTTGCCTTGTATTAGGACATAATATTTATATTTGTGATCAAATTGGGAATCTGATGTTTGGAATTATGCCAGAAGTAGAATATCCCGTAGTCGGAGAAGATTATGATCTTTATATTGATATTTCAAAAAACGACAATTTCTTGATTGGGTCAGATTCCAAATCGGATATTCGCATAGATGATTCACGGATTGGTGAATGGAGTATGCAGATTATAAAGACTGCTGACGGATATAAATTGATACCGCCCAAAGAAGTGATTGGAATTCGTGTTAATGGCGTGATTACTGACGATTCTGAAATTAAAATAAAAAATAATCAATTCTTTAGTTTTTTTGGATACAGCTTTTGCATTGATAATCAAAGACTTTTTACAACAAAACAGGCAGATATTATCACAGATTTTTCATACAGTGTGGTTCAATACGCAAATAATCATATGCCATATCCGCGCTTTATACGAAATGTTCGACAGAAGTATATTCTTGAAAATACGAATCTGGAAGTTCTAGGTCCAAAACCCAAAAGTGAAGAAGAAGATAAGAATATGTTATTAACTATGCTGCCATTGATAATGAATATGTTAATTATGGTAGTATTGCGAGGTGTTGTTGGTGGTGGAGGAATGTTTGTAGTTTATTGTGGGGCAACTATGCTTGTCAGTGGCGCAGTTTCTGTAGCAACGACAATAAATGAAGGAAAAGAACGGCAACGGAGAGAAAAAAACAGAACAGAGCGGTATTTAGAATATATTTCTGCCAGGGAAGATGTAATTATAAAATCTCGAAAAAAAGAAAAAGTTTTAGCCAATGCCATGAATCCAACAACACGGGAATCTCTAAAGTTTGTAGACGAGTTTTCAAATCGTTTATTTGAACAACAGAAGAATGAACCGGATTATTTATCAATTCGAATTGGAACCGGTATTGCAGAATCTGTACAACCAGTTAAGTATAAAGAGGAAGAATATGTAGAGACAGAAGATGAGCTTGCATCATATCCTAAAGTTCTCAGTGAGAAATATCAATATTTGGAAGATATGCCAGTCATGCTATCAATCAAAGAAATAAATGCGGTTGGGTGTATTGGTAATCGTAAAAGATTATATCAAATGTTAAAAGATATGATTGTGCAATTTTCAACGACGCATTTTTATCGTGATGTGAAACTTTGCTTAATTTTAGAAGAACAGGATGCAGAAATGTTTACGTGGGTAAGATTTCTGCAAAATTTTCAAAATGATTATACGGGTATGAGAAATATTATGTATGATCTTGAAAGTACTAGAAAAGGACTTGAATTTTTGTATGAAGAGCTATCTCGAAGAGAAGATGCTTCGGGAAAAGGTGAGTGGGAAGATTACATTGTATTTGTGTACCGATCATCTATGATTCAGACACATCCCCTGGCAGATTATATTGCAAAGGCAAAAGAATATGGTTTTCATTTTGTATTTTTTGAAGAATACGAGGAATTGTTGCATTCAGAATGTCAAAAAAGAATTTTCCTGCATGATAATGAGTGGACGGGATATGTTCAGGATGTGGCAACGGGGGAAGTGCTACAAAGATTTACATATGAATATGTAACAGGAAAAGAAGTACGAAAGTTGGCAGAAAAACTTGCGTGTGTTTATGTAGATGAAGTTAATTTGGAAAACAATTTAACGTCGAATATTAGCTTGTATGAATTGCTAAAAATACATACCCCATATGAACTAAATTTGAAGGAACGGTGGAGTAAATCAAGAATAGATGAAAGTATGGCAGCTCCGTTGGGCGTGAAAAGCGGAGATGAAATAGTCTATTTGGATATTCATGAAAAGGCACATGGTCCACATGGCTTGGTAGCAGGAACTACAGGGTCGGGAAAATCAGAAATTATTCAATCATACATTTTATCATTAGCTACTTTGTTTCATCCATATGAAGTCGGTTTTGTTATTATAGATTTTAAAGGTGGAGGTATGGCAAATCAATTTGCAGATCTTCCTCATTTAATAGGAACTATAACAAATATGGATGGCGATGAAGTTGATCGGTCATTGCAATCTATACGTGCAGAATTATTAAAACGTCAAGAATTGTTTGGTAAGGCAGGGGTTAATCATATTGATGAGTATATTAAAAAATACCGCAATCATGAGGTTTCAGAGGCACTGCCGCACTTGTTGTTAATTGTTGACGAATTTGCGGAATTGAAAAGTGAACATCCGAACTTCATGAAGGAATTGATAAGTACGGCAAGAATTGGCCGAAGTCTTGGCGTTCATTTAATTCTTGCAACACAGAAACCATCAGGTGTTATAAATGAGCAGATTTGGAGTAATTCAAGGTTTAAATTATGTCTTAAGGTGCAAACCAAAGGAGACAGTAATGAAGTGTTAAAATCCCCTTTGGCATCTGAGATACGTGAACCTGGAAGAGCGTATTTACAAGTAGGAAATGACGAGATTTTTCAGTTATTTCAGTCAGCATATAGCGGTGCGTCTTCTAAAAATGCGGGGATTGAGTCAGAACGGGAATTTAAGATTTGCTGTCTTGATTTGGCGGGGAGAAAACGTGTAATATATGAAAAAAAGAGGGCAAAGAATACAGCGGGAATCACGCAGTTGGAGGAACTGGTTGGGTATATTCGTAATTATTGTGCGGACAATAATATTTTACCATTATCTCCAATTTGTTTGCCGCCTTTGCCTGATATAATACCATATACCAATTATCTGCGAGATACAGACGGTACGGATATTGTTGTTCCAGTAGGGGTTGTCGATGATCCTGCAAGGCAGACTCAGTACATAGAGACAATTAATGTTACGCAGAGCAATCTTTTTGTGTTGGGATCGGCAAAGAGTGGAAAAACAAATTTATTAGAGACAATAATCCGTGGACTAACAACATTATATACTCCAGAGGATGTAAATATTTATATAATGGATTTTGCATCGATGATTTTAAAAAGCTATGAGCAACTTGTACATGTTGGAGGGGTAGTTACAGCTACAGAGGATGAGAAGCTGAAGGCCCTGTTAAAACTGCTTCAACAAACAATACAGGAGCGTAGGACTTTTTTGGCAGAGCAAGGTTTGGGATCCTTTGCGGCATATCGTGAATCCGGTGCCCGTGGCATACCGCAGATAGTTGTTATTTTAGATAATTGGATTGCGTTTAAAAATCAGTTTGCAGAATTTGAGGATGCATTTATCAACATTAGCCGGGAATGCCTGGCGGCAGGAATATCTTTGATAGTCACAACCTCACAGTCTGGGGGATCTGGCTATAAACTGATATCTAATTTTGCGACCAGAACAGCATTCTATTGTAATGATAGTTCGGATTATTCATTTTTGTTTGAGGGATGCCGCCTGCGTATACCATCGATTGCTGGCCGTGCAATGATAGAACATGGCAAACAATATTATGTATGCCAATATTATCAGGCGTTCGATGCCGAAAAGGAGTATGAACGTATCAGTCGAATAAAGGAATATATTGCTGAAACAAATAAGTTGTATGCAAATTGCTATGTAAAACTGATACCGGAAATGCCAGAAAACGTAGATGAAGAATATCTTTCCCCAATATATCACTTTTCCCCAGAACATCCATTTTTGATGCCGTTAGGTATTGACTATGAGGATATTTGTTTACAAACAATTGATCTGGAAAAAGAATCCATGTTGGGAATTGTAGGAACCAACGAGCTAGATAAAAATGCTTATGTGGAGTTTTTGCTTCATTTGTTGTTAAAGCAATCTGGCAAAGCACCGGTGAAAATATATATCGTAGACGATAGGGAACGCATGTATCAGCAATATAGTAGTCAGTGTTATTATACGGATCAACCAGAGAAGGCAGCAGAAGTATTGACACAGATTATAGATATCGTAGAATTTCGAATCAAGAATCGAGAGAATGGGAAAAAACCAGAAAATGGAGATCCGCTCATCGTTGTATTGGTGCAGTCGCAGGAAGCTATGGCATTGATGACAAAGGAAAAACAATTGTCAGATAAATTCCGGACACTGGTTATGGAACAAAAGGGAGCAAGAGTATGTTTCTTATTTACGGATGTACCGAATGCAATGGTATCTTTTGGCGCAAGTGAGGCGCAAAAACAATTAAAGCAGGCGCGTCAATTTTTACTATATGAGAATCTGGCACTGGTAAAGGCAATCGATGTGCCAACAGGTGTAACTCGCAAGTATAAAAAAGAACTTTTGCCAGGAGAGGCATACTATTTAAGCGGAAATACTGTAAAGAAAATAAGGATGGCAAGACTAAAAAGACGATGATGTAAGGGAGTATATGAATGAAGGATACTATTGTCATAGTTTTTGAGTATGAACGTGGCGGTCATACATTGGATATTGAGGTACCAAAAAATTTAACTGCTAATGAGTTGATTTTTGGTTTAAATGAGGGACTGAAACTTGGAATAGATGTTAGCAATCCTAAAAAGAATTATTTAGGTACACATAATCCAAGACTTCTGGTGAGAGGAGCAAAAACGCTTGAAGAGCTTGGGTTTCGAGATGGTACGGTTATCATATATGGTGACCGATGATAGGGGGGAGCATGGCACAAAGATCAAAAGAAACACAGCAGATTCGACAGGAAATATTGGATAATCACAGAGCAATTCAGCGCTATGATGTGCAAATGAGCTGAGTTAGAACTTTAATCGCAAGGTACGAGGATGAGTATGATGATCTGTGTTCTGCAATTGGAAATCTGAGTACAGTTATACAAAATATAGAAGGAATTCAAACCTATTATAATCATGTAATCTGCGCATATACGGCACTTTTGAGCGTAGATGCACAAGCAGCAGAGGAGATGAATAAATAGGGGAAATTATGGGGCTTACAGCAGGTATTGAATGCTTATCGAAACTCATATCTGTGGGTGGATGATGAGTTTGATATTGCAAGATATATTTCAAATAATGAAAAAGCGTTCTATAAGAAAGAGCAAGTGGGGCAGAGCTGAGCGACACGCAAATTACAGAGACCTTTGAGGCAATGAGAAAAGGTGATTATGCAAAGATGGCAGCATATTTTGATACTTCATCACCAGTTGATGCTGCAGTATTTTGGAGTGGTAATAAAGAAGGTGCTGCTGCATACGCAAACAGTATTGGCGGAACTATAATGGAGCAAACTCCAGGTGGGCAAGCATTTGACAATTGGAGAGGAAAATATAGATGCAAAATAGTAAAGCTTATGGTGGGTTAATAAAACAATTGAATGCAAACGGCTCAGAAAAAATGGATGGATATTATCCCGAAGTGATGTAATAAATTTGCGTAAGAAATTCAAATCCGAAGATAGCATAGAGCGTCAAAAAATTCTAAAAAAATATGAAAACGGAGAATTAACCGTGTAAATTTGGTTGCTGAAAAGATGCGTAATTCCGAGAAAGATGCTTAACAGTTGAGATTGTAGCTATTTTGCCAAACATTGAGAATGTTGCGATACTGTGATATTGAATGAAGAGGAGAAAAATGCGGTGGCTGCGACACATGGGGTGACACCTGACAAGGTGAATACTGTGATTGAGCCTGTGCTGAAAAATGATGTGATTGTGGAATTATCCATAGTAAATAGCAGTGAAGGACTTAATTTTGCGATATTGCAGCCGTCGACAAAGATTGTATCCGGCATGGGGATTCGATTTTGCGAGGATAGTACGAAGACGAAGAAAGGACTTCAGATCGATGAGGTAATCGAGGTATTGACTGTCCTTGGGATTCAGTATAATCCGGAGATAGTTGAAGCGGATTTTAGAAGATGAAGAAATAGAAGAAATTCTTAAAAAAATCCGTATAACGATATTTGATTTGTACTTGACAAGAGGCCATTACATATCAGTTCTACCAAAACTGCATTTCATTATGCAAATATTGACAGGATAGTTGAAAAAGAAGGGGGAAATGGTTAAATAAAATTATTGAAACCTGTAGAGAAGGTTCTATTATGCACGGATGAGGAGTTGGTTGCGTTGGCTTTGAATATTTCAGAATTGCAAGAGGTTATACAATATTATCAGGAGGGGCTGAAGAAAAATATAATTCAGGTTGATCTTATGTTTGCGAGAAAAACGGAAAGTAAAAAGAACATATATAAGACATGGATGTTTCGGTGTTGTGATGCAGATATTATTGAAATGGTAGATGCTACGTTAACAAATATATATGATATTACGAAAAAACGAACGATCGACAAATATGATTTGGAAGTGTCTACGGATGAAACAATTCAGGTAATTGAAGAAGCGCAGGTTATTCATTATCAGGAATTGAAAAATGACATTACATTGGATTATTCGGAAGATAATGAAATTAATGCAGATATAGATTTTAATAAATTGGATCTTTTGGTAATGCAGCTTAGTGATAATGGAGATCAAGATGAACTGCGACCAACAATGACAATCTTGAAAAAATATATGAAAGAGCCTGCAAAGTTCAGTCAAAGAGGGTTGAAACGTTATGTTTTTAATGGTCAGGAGGCCAAGGCAATTCATAAACCGATGTTAATCATAGGATCAAATGCAGAAGCATTTAATTTAGATGGTAATTTTTATATTCTTAACCGAAATTCATTTAATTCTATGCTGAAATTTAAGGATGTTTATTGCAAGGTACTAGAAGATCATGAAAAAGAGATCGTAGCGTCTGCGTTGCTTGATGATGCCAAAGCATTTGTTGAGGATTGTAAGACGGATGGCAGGTATACGGCAAGATTAACAAAGGCTGTATTGGCGGAAGGGTTTAAAAATGTTAAAAATAACAAGGAAAAACTGAGTAATTTAAAAAAGGAACGTGGACTTAAATTTGAGATCGATGCAGATGGTAAGATTATTTATAAGAAGGAATATGTGAATGAAATTTTGAATCTCCTTTTAGATTGCTATGTTATAAGTGAGCTGACCGATCGAAGAATGTTGGCGAAGGCAATAGAAAAGTATGAATAGAGGGAATGGCATTGCTGAGAAAAATTATGTTATTTGTATCATCGTATGTTCCGCTTTATATATTGCTGATTATAAAAAATATTTTTGAAAGAATTACCGATGGTGGGCGTTTTCTGGATGTCAGGTATAAAATAAAATCGGCGGTTTGGTTTGACGAATGCAATGATTGGGCGGCACTAATACTTCTGATCATAAGTGGTATATCGGTAATTTATTTGCTTACTATGCTTAAAAGGAATCCAAACTTGAAAAGTTATAAGGTTGTGGAAGTATCAGATGAAACAGGAAATTGTTATTTTAACTACATATCTATTTATTTGTTGTCATGTATGGGGTTATCTTTAAGCAATATTTTGGATTGCGTTGTGCTTGTGTGCGTTATGCTGATTGTGGGTTATATTTATATCAGCAATAGTATGGAGTATATGAATCCGGTTGCGGGATTTCTAGGATATAAAGTATATAATTGTACATTAGATTCTCAGAATACGAATGATAAAGATATTAGGACGGTGGTTTTTGCGCCGAGAAATGTAAAAATCAAAAAGGATGCAACGATTCGTGCGAGTGGTAAGCAAGGATTTATTTATATTAGTAAGAAGGATAAAAGGACAATTTAGTATTCGCGGGTGATATTAAATTGTCCTTTCGTGTTTGTGATGTCTAAACCAATCGAAAATCTTTCCTTGGATGTTTATTTGTTAGAATATCTGTTTGCTTGGCAGTGGAAACATGTGTGTAGATCTCGGTCGTTGTGATAGAGCTGTGTCCTAGCATCTCCTGAATATATCGAATGTCTACGTCGGCGTCTAAGAGGCTGGTTGCAAACGTATGCCGGAACATATGAGGTGTAATGTGCAGATTGATATTTGCAAGCTTACAATATCTGCGGATCATACGGCGAATCGACTGATCGGATACAGGAGCTCCGTTCTGATTAATAAAGAATGGAGCGTATGGATCGGGGCAGAACGGAACATTGGATTTGTATTTTTTTAGTATGGATAGGACGTTTGCATTTGTGATTTGTAGGCGTCGCTCCTTATCCCCTTTTCCGTAGATCAGTATTGTTCCGGTATGCAGGTTAATGCTGTTATTGCTCAGAGAACAAAGCTCGGATATTCGGATTCCTGTCATAAAGAGCAATTCAATGATTGCAGCGTCACGTAGCGTGTGCATTTTTTGATAAGGAGTGCCGGCGTTGGAATGTTGTGTGTATATTTCTGTGAGAAGCTGCTCAATAGTATGAAGAGGAATTGTTTTTGGCAGAATCAGGGGTTCGCGGAATCTGGTCTGTAATTTGGCGAATGGAGTTATCGAGATGATGTCTCGGTATTCCAAATGATGATAAAATGCTTTTATAGAGGCGATTTTCCGCTTAACAGTTCGTGGTTTGTATAATGTATGTAAAGAGGAAATATAAGTCTCGATTGATTGAGGGGTACGGGAAACAATAGACTGATCCGGCAATGCCATATAGAAGTGTCGGAGATCAATGGCATAGGCTTTAAGTGTTTTTTCATCTAAACGCTTGTTGTATTTGCAATAGTTTAAATAAGTCTGAATTAGGATTGTATCATTTGTAGATTTCATAAAAAACTCCTTTTTCAACGTATTGTAGCAGAAATATAGAAAAATTCGAGGAGAATATGCAAAAACTGCATTTCATTGTGCAAAAATTGAAATGGTACTTGAAAATTAACTATTAGAAAGGTTAGATAAATAAAAGGTTTATCATATAAGACGGATAATTAAAAGTTATCAATAAATAAAGAAAGCTTTGCTTGGAGAGGTTATATTATGGAAAATAAAAAATTAAATATATGGAAAGATGTTTTAGAAAAAAATTTTAAAACCAAACAATTTCCAAACGCTACCTCTATTCGGAATAAAAATGACGAATATACAATTCAATTATTTGAGTTACTGGTAGCAGAAACTCTAAATTTACATGATCAGAATATAAAGTGGAATGTAACACAACATGGTCATGATGAAGGTGTTGATTTGATTGGTCATGAACTAAATGATATGTGTACACCATTTATTAATGAATCATTTAATCTAATATCATTGGGACAGGTTAAGAGAAGAACTTCTAGCTATAAATATGAAGATTTTAAAAATGATTTATATAAGATAAATGAGTTCTGTAAAAATTCTGACTTTTTTAGAAAAAATTCCCTCAGACAATTTCTGTTTATTTTAAGTTCTGATCACTCAGGAAGTATACATAATATTCAAACTCATTTCCAAAAGGATACTAATTGTATGTTGAAAACAATGATGATTTCCTATGTAGGTTTTATTGATGCACAAGAAATATTTATGAGTTGGAAAAACAACTATGATTACTTTGAGAAAATCATTCATAATGCACTATCAAGCAAACAATTGGCATGCTTTAAAGATTTTGTAAACAGCATAGAGGGTAATTGGATTTCAATATCGGTATCAACACCCAAAGAATGCATTGTCAATATGCCGATTGAGCAAACTCTTACACTACAAACAGATAATATTGATTTGGGAATAGATATTTTTATTAAATGGCACACCTACCCTGGAAATCATGTACAATTATTAAATCCATTGTCAATGGTAGATCCAAGGAAAAAAGGGCATCTTTTACACATTTCAGGGAAAAAAGATATAAAGCTTCTATTCCGCAGTAATGAATGTGGAGAAATTGATTTAGGAGAAATAGAAATATATTCATATAGAAATCAATTTATTACAAAAGCTCCCTTAAATTCTGTGACAATAAAAGAAGGTTTTTCATTTTATTATTATAGAAAACCGAACGAAACAGTCTATCAAGAATTGGAAAACATATTGATGCAAACAACAGATTATCATTTTTTCCCAATTGCTATTTTGGGAAATGGTGGTATCGGTAAATCATCTTTGATTAGTGAAATATATGCCTCGGCAGTTCAACGAGAATATATTACTTTTGATATAGCCCAACCCAAAGATCAGCAACATGATCGTTTTGTTATTAATAAGTTATTTAGAAGTATTATTTATGCTGAAGATGAAGAACAATTTTTTGATTATACTATAGTAACTTATATTCGAAAATTTTTAGGCTTAAACTTTGATGAGAAGTGGGGTGATGTTTTAAATAATTATTTTACAATAGAGAATTCTGAAGTTAATTCAGCTTATATTTCTGATTGTCTTGTGTCTTGCGTAATAAAATTGGCAACTAAATCAAGAGTATTTTTATGGCTTAGTGATTTACAATGGGCATCATCAGAAACAATTACAATATTAGAAATATTTGTTAATGAGTTGTATAACAACAAAAAATTATTACGAAATAATATTGTGGTTATTTTTGAAGGACGAAAGAATGAATATGTATTTATAAATAATAGAAAATATTACCCTGCCCATTGGAATGATTTTACTAATAATTGTCTATTAAAAAAGTATGATATAAAAAGTTGGAACGATAAAGATTCATATGATTTTTTTCTACAATTGTTTGGGATAGAATCGAACGATGAAGGTCTATATAGAAAATATTTAAACGATTTGTTATGTAAATCTAAAGGGAATCCAATGCATATGCTTGAATCCGTGAGATATTTATTAGAAAAACAAAAAATAGCGTTTAACAAGGAACGCCAAATAGTAATTTTAAATAATGATTTATCGGGAGTTTATGTAAAAAATATTTATGAAATAATTAAAAAAAGAATAATTTATTATCAGAAAAATTATAAAAATTATATTGATATATTAAGTATTAATGCAAAACTTAATGTGATTCAGCCCATATTATATCAAAGGTTGATCGATAAATTTTGTAGTGAATACGATAATTTAGAAGAATTAGAAAATGAAAGTGCATTTGGTGCATGGAAAAATAATCAATTTTATTTTGCGCATGAAAATTATTTGATGGTTTTTAGAGATTTAAAGATTTTAAATGAGTCAATTATATTTGAAGCAATAGATTTTTTTTCACAATTACATGATAGTAACTCGAAATTATCTTCTATTATATTAAAAAGCAATCTTTCAAATTGCAATCTATATAATTTGCGCAAAGAAATAATAAAATTATTAAAGGATAATAACAATATTCATACAAAAATTATTTTATATCATATGCTATTGGATATGCCCGAACTTCTAAATAAATCGGAAGACTTAACAAGGACTAAAGTACTATTTGAATTAGCGGAATTAAATGTTAAAGATGGAAATTGGGAAAATGGATTATATTATCTAAATGAGTTATGCGAAATTTTAGAGGGGTGTGATTATAATAATATTTTGTATAAACTAAAAGCTAAACAGGAAATGTCTAATATCTTAGCGGATATGCTTATGTTAGATAAATCAATTCAAGTAGCATCAGAAGGAATTGAACTTGCTGAAGCTTATATTGAGTTTAATGAATTTTCACCTAATCAAATCTTTAATTTAAAAAATGAATGTCAAAAACTTTATGCCCGTTTAGCAGTATGTTATTGGTTTTCTGGCAATATTCATAAGGCATGTGAATTCCAACGGATATCCTATTTTGATGCACAAAGAACTGAAAATACATATATGAGTGCACGTGTGTTATATGAGATTGGTACTCTACAATTTCATTGGAATCTTGATAAAGGAATTGAAACCATTTTAGCAGCTAAAGAGATAGGAAAATATTGCATGCAACTTGATGATGAGAAATCATTGATCGAAGTTCAATTATTAATTGGAAGGTTGCTTAAGGCAGTAAAACAAAATGACTATAATGCGATTGAACATATTAAAAAAAATATAAGCGTCTTATTGGATGCTTATCGGGTTTCTCCATCTATTTATGAGGAATTTTTATGTTATACAATGCAGGGAATATGTTATATTAAAATAGGAAATTATGTATCAGCTATGAATAGTTTTTTGAGTAGTTTAAAAAGTGCAACGGAGTCTCATATGACAAATTTAGAATGGAAGGCTTTGTTTAATATAATGCAACTTCATTTAATAAATGGAAATGAATCATCTGCAGCCATTTATGCGCAAAGAACCAGTGATATATTAACAAAGGCTATTAAAGAAAATCCTATATGTAAAGCGACCTTAGAGGATATGCTACAACCAGTTTTAAAAAGGTTAAATAATATTTTTTCATCTGATAATAATTTAAAAATGCTTTCAGTAGCATATGATAAATATTTATTTGTTATAATGAATTAAAATCAAGCTGTCACTTCTACATGTTGAAGTGACAGCTTATCTTTAGAGACAATATTCTTTTATACAATCAATAATAGATTTACCAACAAATAAAATTTCTTCGGAAGTATGAGCAGTACTAAATATGAAATACCCCTTTGTGAATATATGTAAGTCTGCCATATACATTAATAAAAATTTACGAAAGTTATCTTCATAGAAATTCATATGTGGTGTTGAGATACTAAAACATGCAGTACTACCATCTACATGGAGGTTTATATTATTATTGGCTATGAATTTGAGAATTTGATTTATTATTGCTTGTGTATCATTTTTCCATGTAGGCCAATTATTACGTTGCTCATGCAACATATGTTCGCATTCTATTGCTGCTGCGAGAGCAAGATTCTCACTCGAATGTGCATTAGAAATTTTAAGCTTTGACATACTTAAGATTTCATTTTTAGGTCCTAGTACGACGGCTAAAGGTAGACCGTTTGTTAACCCTTTAGATAGACATAAAAAATCAGGAGTTAATTTATAATATGTGGATACTCCTCCATAAGCATACCGTATGCCAGAGGTTACTTCATCAAAAATCGTATAAATATTATAATTCTTGCATAGACGAATAATTTCTTTTAAATCAACAGGATCATAGTTTGCAGGACACAATACTACACAAGCTAAATCAGTAAAGTTTAGCAAAATATTTTTTTTAATTTCAGCGGCATCTTTTTTACAATGAATATGAGTGCTATCAATTATATTAGGAATACCTAATTGTGATGGCGAACAATTATAATAGGAGGGGCTGCACCAATCATGCCAACCGTGATATTCACAAGATAAAACTTTATCTTTTTTAGAAAAAAAACGAGAACTTCTAACGGCAGCATATACAGAATCTCCACCATTTTTAAAAAATTTTACCGCTTTATACATTGGAAAACGATTTAATAGTATACATCCCAATTCATATTCTAATGTTGATGGAATAGAAAAATTTACTCCTTTTTGAATTTGTTTTAACATAGCATTATTAATACGGGGATTGTTGTGCCCCCATACCGCTGTTCCCATTGCCATTTCACAATCTAACCAATCATTTCCGTCTATATCGACAAAATGACTGCCGTGAGCTTCTTCAGCATAAAAGGGACTATAACCTTTTTCGAGTCGATTAGGACTTTTGGCTAAAGTGCTGGAACCTTCCGGTATAATATTCTTGTTGATTTCATAAAATGAAATGCTTTTCGAAACGTTTCTAACCATAATAACTTATCTCCTTATAAATTAGCGTATTTTTGTGCCAGGCCAAAAAATATCAGATAATTCTTTAAACTTTAGTACATTACTGTTTAAATCAATAATTAAATCATTCATGTTATAATCTTTGCGTAGATTCCACCAATAGTCATTATCAAGTAATCGTACAAATTGATCACATAGAAAAATAAATGATGTTTTTTGCATATGAAAGCTGCTATCAAATATTTCTGGAAGCCATATTGATGAAACACTTTTACATAAAATTGACAAGTCAATATATTCAATAATATTTAATAAATCCTCTTTTTTTAGATACTTATATAAATTATTTGCTTCTGTTCGTGCCTCGCATAAATCAATTAAAATATATGAGTGTTTATATTCACTACAGTGCATAAGCCCTTTTTGAATATATATATTTAGGTCATTTTGAATATCTGTATGATGAAGGCTCCAAAATCTGGCGATATTTCCTTTTCTATTAAAATTCCTATGTGATCCATTACTTTTTTCCCAATGATGTTGTATGATTTTTGTATCTATAATAGCAGAATAACCGAATTGTTTAATTCGCATCTGGTAATCCCAATCTTCATAGCCATTATAGAAATCTTCATTTAAATATCCGGCTTTTTTAATGGCACAATAGCGAATAGCACAAAAAGCAAAAATTGTGCATTGAACATCTTGAAATGTATCCAAATATATTTTTTCAGGTCTAGAGTTTAAATATAAATGACGACCAACATTATCTTGAAATGTTATTCCACAACATTGAATTCCTCCAGTCTGGGGATAAAGTAGCATACACCCTATAATGCCAACATTAGGTTTTGTTTTAAAATCATTCATTAATCGTTCCTGCCATTGAGACGTTAAAATTAAGTCTGAATCCATAAACACAACGGCTTCACATGTTGGTAACACTTTTGTTAAAGCTTCATTAATGGATTTTGAGCAACCTAAACTGTATTGATGTTCAATAATTGTAATATTACAAAAACTACTATGCGACAAAGAAAACTGATGCAATAATTCACTAATAGCATTACCCGAACCATCATTTATAAAAATGATTTGGGTTTGAAACTTAATTGTGTTAGACAATGAGTCCAAGAATATCTTTAAAATAGATGGTGTTTGAAATACAGGAACAATAATTGAAAAAAACATAGTCTCACTCCTTTAGTATGTGTACTCATTTTAACCGATAACTTTTAATTATCCGTTATTTTTAAAAGAATATTGGATATTCTGTTAATTACGGGAACATGTTTATTTTGACACAGCAACGGCACATGCGGTTCTGCATAAAAACCTCTAAACCATACATACTAGCTTATGTATAGTTTGGAGGCTTTTTATGGACTTAAAAGATCTGTATGATGATAACAATAAGCTCAAGGTGCCTCTGCGGCAGAGCTTAGCTGAGAATAAAAAGGTGCTCGGCATCCTGTTTGAAAACTGTGGGGATGTAGTGCAGAAGTCTTTCGCGATGGAGCGGGCGGAGGGCATGGTGTATATGCATGTTGTATATATCGATGGCTTGACGAATAACGGCATGATCGAGGAGACGATCCTGAAGCCGCTTTCGTACGAATGGCGTGGAAACTCGGCGAAGGATGTCTGGGACAGCATCTTATATCAGGAGGTTCAGACGGCGGATATCAAGGAGGAAACCTCCTTTGATAAAACAGTCGGTTCGATTCTGAAGGGTGATACGGCGATCTTCATTGATGGTTATGCGAGGTCAATGATCGTATCGTCGAAGAAATTACCACTTAGAGGAATCTCTGAAAATGATACGGAAGCGGGCATGCGCGGACCGAAGGACAGCTTTAATGAGGGATTCCGGCAGAGTACCGCGTTGATCCGGCGGCGGATCAAGGATGCAAAATTGCGCGTGGAGCAGGATACGATTGGGGAGCGCACACGGACGGACTATGCGCTTGTGTATCTGGCAGATGTAGCGTCGGAGGAGCTGGTTAAGCGCGTGCGGGAGGACATGCATCGCTATGATATTGATGCCATCTATGATAGCGGGATGGCGCAGCATTTGATGGAAAATTGGTATTCTCCGTTTCCAACGTTTCAGTCGACAACCAGACCGGATAAGGTGGCGGCAGGTATCACGGAAGGCAGAGTGGCAATCGTATTTGACAATTCGCCGGAGGTGATTCTGGCACCGTGTAATTTGAACATGCTGTTGCAGACGTCCGATGATTATTACAATCGCTGGGCGGTCGGGACATTTGCGCGGATTATCCGGTATGTCGCGGCATTTCTGGCGGTGTCCCTGCCCGGACTTTATATTGCGATTACCGTGTATCATAGTGATATTCTCCCGACGAAGCTTCTGTATGCAATCGCATCAGCGCGGAGCATGGTGACATTTCCTGTGGTCGTGGAAGTAATCCTGATGGAGTTTTTGTTTGAGCTTTTGCGCGAAGCGGGGATACGTCTGCCGGGACCGCTTGGCAACACGATCGGTATCGTCGGCGGATTGATCGTTGGACAGTCGGCAGTGGAGGCGGGCATCGTGAGCACGATGGTCGTGATCGTTGTAGCATTGACCGCGATTGCAAGCTTTGCGATTCCGAATGAAGAGTTCGCATCGGTATTCCGTCTGCTCAAATTCTTCGTGATCATTCCGTCTGCCATCTGGGGCTTGTATGGATATATTCTGGCGCTTCTGGTAATCGCGGTGCATCTGTCCGGACTGATGAGCTTCGGCATCCCGTATATGTATCCGATTGTCGCCGGAAGTGGCAAGCGCGCCTATGCAAATCAGGATTTTGTGCTGCGGGCACCGATCTCGTGGATGCGGAAACGCCCAATCTTTGCGCGCGAGGAGGAACGTATGAGGCTGAAACCCCATGTGACGAAGTCACATGCTACGAATGGTTTCAGCCGACCTGCCGCCGAACAGAGTGAGGGGGCGATACCCGGGCTGAAACCCCATGTGACGAAGTCAACAGAGAAGGAGGAAAAAAATCATGAATCTGGCGGACGGTAAAATCTCCAAACGGCAATGGTTTCGCATGAGCTATCTCGAATGTGTCACGATCAGTATGATGATGATTCCGTATATCACATTGTCGCTTGCGGGGAAATATCATGTGCTGGCACTGGTGGTCGGGCTCGCATTTGTCGTGCTCTATGGCGCGTTGATGCTGTATCTTGCGGACTTTGTTCCATGCGGTTATATCAATGCGATTCGGAATCATATGGGATGGACTGCCGGTATATTGGACGTGCTGTATGCCTTACGGTATCTGCTGCGTGCGACGCTTATCGCGGTCTTTTTCTCCATGATTTTGCAACGCTATTTGTTGCAAAGCTTCTCCGTATGGTGGATCTTCCTGCCATTTCTTGGAATCACATTGTATGGTGCGTCCAAGTCGATGGAAGGACGCGCACGGATGTTTGAATTTTTGTTTGGGTGGATGGTCGTACCACTCATATTGATCGTTGTGTTCTCGGTATCGAATATTGATATCGGCGCAATCATGCAGGGAATCACATCACAGTCGGAGGTATCGGGCGTGTTCAAGGGCGCATATGCAATCCTTCTGGCATTGTCGCCGTTGGAATTGCAGCTCTACAGCCGCCCATGCGTGAAGGAGAAAGACCGAATGGGGGGAATCTGGCTGCTTGTCTGGATTTTATTTACCATTGTATTTGCGTATCTGTTCATCGTGGCAATCCTTGGCTATGGCTGGACGGCAAGCGACACGACGGCATCGTTCAATGTAATGGAAGCGGCTTCTTTTCCTGGCGGGGCGGTGGCGCGGCTTGACTATCCGGTGATGGCATTTTGGATTATCGGTGTGTTTGCAGTTGTGAGCGGCTATCTGCATCAGACTCGGGACTTCCTGTATTCGCTGTGTGAAGTGAAGCAGAAAAGTGGACGTGTTGTGACATTTGTGGTGATGTTCGCGGGTGCGTGTCTGTTTGCGTATGGAATGCAGTTTGAATCGGCCGTAAAATATGGCATGCGGTATTTCCTGTATGCAGACCTTGCGATCGGCATTGTATTTCCGTTGATCGTCATGTGGGTAAAGACGAAAAAACGCGTGAAATGGGGAATCTGTTTTGTCTGTCTGACTGTGTTAGCTGCAATCGGCAGTGTATTGATCGGAGATGAAAAGCTTGGCAGACAATTTGTGCAAAATGATTTTACTGCGATAGAACAGAAAAAGGAAACGTTGGAGCACCGGGATTATGTGCAGGAAATGCAGGTGGAAACTGCGAAGGACGGATATCAGTTTACATTTGTGATTGCAGATATCGCCGGGTACGAAGGGGAAAACAGCATCAATCAGACGCTCTACCATGTGCAGGCGGACAGTCTTGCGATGGCAGCAGATCTGTACCAGAGAGAGAACGAGCGGCAGTTGGATTTCGGGCATATGAAGCAGATCGCGGCAGATATGACGGGGCAGGAGATACATCCACTTTTGCTGGAGCTTGGGCACCGGTCGGGAATCTCGAAATCAATTCCGGTCATGATGGAAACGGATGGCGCGAAATATATTTTGCGGGAAATGATTAAAGCTGCTTACGGAAGGGAAAGCTTGTAACGAAATCAACTTTCGATGGAGGAGTTCGTTATGGGGTATAAGATTCTAAAAGGAGCAATGGTCGGAATCCTGCTTGGAGTATGTGGTGGGATCTTACTTACGAGTGTGCTGCACATTGCAGGAGGTGGGAGTGTCCGTGATGTCGTCAGTCTGTTTCGCGAGGGAAATATGAAAATGCTATTTGCAGGTCAGAAAATTAGCGATGAAGATCAGGCAGATCTTGAAGCTGTGTTTGTAGATAGCGGTGAAACAGAGAGTCTGTCAGGCGATGTGGATGATGTTGCAGAAAAAAGCGGTATCTGTGCGGATGTCTATGAGGATGCACTAAAAAGCCCGGAAGATGTTGTGGTGCGGTTCCATGTGCGTGCAAACAGTGACAGTGAGACAGATCTTGCTTTGAAATATGAGGTGCGGGATGCAGTGCTTGCCTTGCTTGCGGAAGATCTGCAGAAAGCAGAAAATGACAGTGAAGCAATCTTGTATCTGGCGCAGAATTTATCGGAAATCCGCAACACTGCGCGTGCAGTTGTTGAGGAGGCAGGCTATCATTACGATGTAAAAGCATATATTACGAGAGAGGAATTCCCGATTCGGGAATATGGGGAACTGGTGCTTCCTGCAGGAACCTACCGGGCACTGCGTATAGATATCGGTGAGGCAAAAGGCGAGAACTTCTGGTGCATGCTGTATCCGATGATGTGCTACACGATGGACGCGGGGGTAGTTGTCGATTCGGCAGATGCAGAGAAAATCGCACAGGCACTCGACGAAGAAAGTTACGAGAAATTATTCGTGAAGCGGGACATAAAGCCCGGTGATATCAAAGTAAAGTTAAAGATTCTTGAATGGTTGCAGGATACCTTCTAAGTTGTTATAATAAAACATAATGTATTCATATTTTGAATACTATATAAAGTTAGTTTGTTTATAGCAATTTACGAGAAGAAATGTATATCGAGTTGAAAGATAATACAAATTCTTAAGCAGACCATATAAACACATCGGTACTTAATAAGCTGTGCCAGCTATCTGGCTGGTGCAGCGAATTTAGTACCGTTATGTGTTTCTCTGAGCGAGAGCGCGTCTGCGTAGAATTTTGTATTATCGTCCAACTCGGAGAATAAATTAGAACCTCGTAAATTGCGGAATAAAACCATTACATAAAGAAAGGCAAAAACCATGAAAAAGAATCTAGCAGTTATATTTGGCGGCCGCTCATCCGAGCATGAAGTATCCTGCGTGTCAGTTGTTACAATTGCCAAAGCAGTAGATCTTGAGAAATACAATATGTTCCTGATCGGAATTACAAAAGACGGTGAGTGGAAGCTTGTAGAAGATATCGCAGGCATTGAGGACGGAAGCTGGAAGGAAAGTCCTGTTTCTGCAATTATTTCCCCGGATACAAAGGGCGGACTTATCATTTCGCAGGACGATATGATGAAGGTGCAGCCGATTGATGTGATCTTCCCGGTACTGCATGGCATGTATGGTGAGGATGGAACGATTCAGGGATTGTTTGAGATGGCGGATATCCCATATGTCGGATGTGGTGTGTTCGCTTCTGCTGCTTCTATGGATAAGTTCTATACAAAGCTGGTAGTTGATACACTGGGGATCCGTCAGGCTGTTTATGTGCCGGTGCTGGCAGAACAATTGGATGATATCGACGAGGTGACAGCCCGCGTCGAAGCAAAGATTTCTTATCCGGTATTTGTAAAGCCTTCCAAGGCAGGTTCTTCCAAGGGTGTTTCCAAGGCAGATGACCGTGCAGCATTGGTTGTTGCCCTGAAGGAAGCTGCAAAGCATGATTATAAGATTCTGGTTGAGGAGACGATCGTCGGTCGAGAGATTGAGTGCGCTGTCCTTGGTTATGGTAAAAATACAAAGGCATCCCGCGTGGGCGAGATTCTTGCGGCAGCAGAATTCTACGATTTCGATGCAAAGTACAACAATGCAGAGTCTAAGACTGTAATCGGTGCTGATCTTCCGGACGGAAAAGAGGCAGAAGTGCAGAAGGATGCGGTTGCAATCTTCAATGCGCTGGATGGATTCGGTCTTTCACGTGTAGACTTCTTCTTGGAGAAGGATACGAACGAGGTTGTATTTAACGAGATCAACACATTGCCGGGCTTTACTTCCATCAGTATGTATCCAATGCTTTGGAAGGATAAGGGATATTCGATTGAGAGTCTGGTAGAGACTCTGATCGAGATGGCAAAGGAACGTCCATAATGAAAGCAGTAATTGAGTTTGAAAATGTAGATGTGGAGACTGGTGAAGTGATGCGCTCGCAGGCAACTGCGCTGGCAAGCATGACCGAACAGGGGATGAAGCTTACCTATGTGGAGGATGTGTCCGGGGATGGACACAAGACACGCTGTACGATGATTTTCTCGAATAATCAGCTCCGTGTGACGCGGAGTGGCGAATTGAATTCGGACTTCGTATATGAGCATGGGTTAACGCATCATACGAAATATGCAACTGGCTACGGTTCGATTCCGGTGACCTTGCAGACGAAGCATTTCCTGCATACGGCAGAGGGTATCGATTATGAGGCAGCCGTTCTGGCAGAGGAATTTTCCCTGCGCCTTGCACTGCAATATACCATGGAGATGGGAAATGAGTCGCCGATGGAGCGGAAGATGAAGGTGCATGTACATAATTTAGCGGAATAAGTATGACATACAGATGATTAAGCAAGCATAGAAAACCGGATGGACTTACGACAATCATGTAAATCCATCCGGTTCTTTTATTTTTCTGTATTTTTCTTTTCTTTCTTTTTTCTCATCGCCAGCCATACGAACAGCACCGTAAGCACTAACGCGCCAGCCGTGATAATACCGCATCGTACCGTTTCCTCAAACCATACGGATGGAATGAATAGTACACTCAGGTTGATACTGAAATGCAGGATCATGCTTGCGAGGAGTGAGTTCGCTTTGTAAGCCACAAATCCAAGCAGACATCCTAAGATGCATGCATAGATGCCCTGTACGATGTTGCCGTGATACAGTCCGAAAAGCACACCCTGAAACAGGATTGCGAAAGCCGGTGGCATGTAGCGCTTCGCATAGCCCATGATCACTCCGCGAAAGAACAATTCTTCGCCGAACGGGGCGATTACAAAGGTCGCGATCATCATCGGGACTGCACGGTTCACACCGACCGCCTTGGATACAAGCTCATAGTAGGCTGCAAAGGTATCCGGGAACAGGGGACTTATCAGATTCAGGATTCCGTCTACCATGATCTGAATTGCAACACCAGCAAGCAATAAAAATGGAGTCCGTATAGAACAGACGCATGAAAAAATATTTTTCATGCGTCCTTTTGTATTATCCTCGAAAGATTCGTCTGTGGAAACGATATTTCCCCGATAAAATATGCGGTAATACCAGACCCCGAAACAAATCAGAAATACGATATGCTGTGCAAGCACGAGGTACGCCTGATTCATAGGCTGGTTATAATCCATTTGTAAGATCTTGCCAATCGTATTTTCGCTGTTTGATTTCTCATCGGAACGCATATTCTTGAAGAACAGAATTGCAACATCGATGAAATTCAATACATACTGCGCCAATACTGCAATCAGAAACGGTGTAAAGGAACCGATAATATCTTTCAATTTTGCCGGTTGATTTTTACATCTTGTCACTGATCTTTTTCGCTCTTTCTTTCTCCCGACGAAGCTCTTCCTTGGACTTCTCAACAGGCTTGTCTTTTGCCTTGCCCTTGGATTTTGCTTTCTCGAGCATTTCTGCGTTCAATTGCTTCTGCATTTCAACCTGACGTTTCCGCATACGTGTACGCCAGTTGCCCTTTTTCTTCTTGCCAGTTTCTTCTTCCTGAGCTACCTTCTTGCCACGGACGCTCTTTACACTGATGATGTAAATGCCGCTGACCATCGCTTTTACTTCGCCTCTGGTTGGAAGCTCGTCGAAGATTGCATCATCACAGATCATGTTCATAATCTGTGGACCAACCTTGACCTTTGCGATTGGAAGCTTTGCTTTCTGGTAACGCTTTGGTGTCTGTTCCATCACCATTTTTGGAAGTCCGGCGTCTTTCATTGGCAGCATTTTCTTGTCGATGATCAACATATTCATCGGCTGTGCCGCCTCTACCATCTGTTCTCTCTGTGCACTCTGTTTCTTCTGTAATTTGTCACCGACTCTGTATAACACGAACATGATCGCAAGTGCTACCACGATGACAATAATCATGATTAACCACCAAGGCATGGTTCAAATCCTCCTCTAAATGTTATTTTTATCATACATATCCTGTATAAGCTGTGGAAACTCTGCATATCGCTCCTTGCGTTCCTTTGGAGGAAGTTCACAAGGATAGATCGGCTTTCCGAATTCAATCGTTACGCTATGGCTGTGAATCCGTTTCTTTGGTGCAGATTCAAGCATCAGATCGGAACGGCAGATCGATACCGGAACGATCGGGGATTTCGATTTCTCTGCCATCTTATATCCGCCCTCGCGAAATGGCAGAAGTGTGTCGGTCTGGTTTCTGGTTCCCTCTGGGAATACGACCATCGAATGTCCCTGCTTCATGTATTCCGTTCCCTGCTTGATCACGGATAAGCCCTGCTTGATATCTTCTCTGTCTAAGAACAGACATCCGATATCCCGCATATACAGTGGGAGAAGCGGAATCTTTTCCATTTCTTTTTTCGCAAGGAAGCCAAGCGGCTTGCCGATTGCTTCATGATAGATCAGAATGTCGAAATAACTGCGGTGGTTGCCGACGAATAACACCGGTCCGTCCTGCGGTATATTTTCTTTTCCGATGACGTTCACCTTGCATCCGGACAGTTTCAGTTCAAACCGGAAGAAGCCGGATACAAACCTGCGTGCTTTTTCCCATGATTTCTCAGGATTTTTCTTCCATAATTGTTTCATGTAGAGATGGTATGGCAGACAGAAGAACAGTGCCACCATCAATACGATTCCAACTCCCAATGTCTTCATAGATACACCTCTTATCGTCCAAACATTTTACAGGTTTCATATAATCTTGCTTCAAGTTCACGTGTCAGTGCGTCTTCTTTGTATCTCCATGCCCAGTTTCCTTCGCCGACACCCGGTGTGTTCATACGTGCCCAGGAATCTAAGCATAATACATCCTGCATTGGTACGATCGCCATGTTAGCAACAGAGCCAAAGCATGCACGGATCATAATCCAGCAGATGTCATAACCATCGGTTGAGAAGTAGCGGCGCAACTTGTCTTTGGAAGCTTCATATGCGTGCTTGTACCAGCCGAGGGTTGTATCGTTATCGTGTGTACCTGTATAGCAGACACAGTTACGAACAAAGTTGTGTGGAAGGAAATCATTTTCCTCCGGATTCTCAAATGCAAACTGCAATACCTTCATGCCAGGCAGACCGAATTTGTCGCGCAGCTCGATAACCGAATCATCGATCTCACCAAGATCTTCGGCGATAATCGGAAGATGATAACCGAGGGTTGCTTCAAGCTGTGTAAAGAAGTTTACACCCGGTGCTTCTACCCATTTACCGTTGATGGCGGTTTCTTCGCCATAAGGGATCGCCCAGTATTTATCGAAACCACGGAAATGGTCGATTCGCAGGAAATCACAGAGTGTCAGCTGGTAACGAATACGGTTCAGCCACCACTCATAACCGGTCTCGGTATGCTTCTTCCAGTTGTATAGCGGGTTGCCCCACAACTGTCCGGTCGCTGAGAAATAATCCGGTGGAACTCCGGCAACGACGGTTGGGTACCCCTTGGAATCTAATTGGAACAGGCTCTGGTTTGCCCATACATCCACACTGTCCCAAGCCATGAAGATCGGGATATCGCCCACGATGGAAATGCCCTTATCGTTTGCGTATTTCTTCAAGGTCGTCCATTCATAATAGAATAAGAACTGGATGAACTTGTAGTAGCCCATCTCGGTATCGAGCTTCTTCGCCCATGTTTCCTTCTGCTTCTTGGTTGGTTTCTTCAGGTTATCTTCCCACATGTACCAAGGCATGCCCTGATGATAGTCCTTGCCTGCCATGAACAATGCGTAATCCTTCAGCCAGACAGATGTCTCGCAGAAATTATCGTACGCCTGCTTCATCTCCGGATCGTCATGGATACCATCAGATAAAGATTCGTCGTGAAAACGGGAATAAGCAAGCTTCAAAAGCCCTGTCTTAAACTCAATCAACTCACCATAATTGATCTGCTCTGCGTTCCATGCCGGCATATCCCGGAAGTCTTCGTCGTAAAGAAGATGTAACTCCTTCAGATGATCCAGACTGATGATAAGCGGCTGTCCCGCAAATGCGGAGAAAGGCTGATATGGAGAATCTCCAAATCCGGTATGTCCGAGTGGCAGTACTTGCCATGTGTTCAATCCCGAACGTTCCAGAAAATCAACAAATCTATAAGCGCTTGCACCCAGCTCACCGATGCCGTAAGGCCCCGGAAGTGAGGTTGGATGAAGCAGGATCCCCGTGTATTTCTTTGGCTTTTTACTTGCGCCAGCTTCTTCTGCCATAATATTCTTGTCCTCCTAATTATGTATCTCCTATTAAACCAAACTTCATTATACAGAAAAACATGGAAATTATCTATATAATTTGTAAAGTTTTTCAAACAAAGGAATGGCTTTTTCGACCATATCCGTTGTCACGCAGTAAGAGATTCGGAAATGTCCCGGACATAAGAAGCTGTCACCCGGTACGATGATCAGGTTCAGCTCTTTGGCTGCGCGCCAGCAGAATTCATTTGCATCTTCCGTCAAGGCGCGTGGGAACATGTAGAAGGTTCCGCCCGGCTCAACCATCTCGTAGCCGATGCGTGTCAATTCTTTATATAAAATATTCTTGTTCGTCTCATAGATTGACAGGTCACTTGTCTGGTCAAGCACAGACTCCACAGCCATCTGGATGATGGAAGGTGGGCAGTTGTGTCCGGTAAATCTGGAGATCTGACCAGCCATAAGTACGAGAAGCTTTGCGTCTTCGCAGGCTGGGTTCACTGCCATGTAACCGATACGTTCACCTGGCAGAGACACGGACTTACTGAATGAGTAACAGCAGATCGTGTTCTCGTATAACTTGGAAATAAATGGTGCATCCACACCAGCAAATACAATCTCACGGTAAGGTTCATCGGAGATCAGGTAGATCGGATGTCCGTATTCCTTCTCTTTTGCACGCAGGATATCCGCCAGCTTTGTGATCGTGGCAGTTGAATAAACGATACCAGATGGGTTATTCGGAGAGTTGATGAGGATTGCCTGTACATTCGGGTTCAGGGATTTCTCGAATTCCTCAAAATTGATCTGGAATGTGGTGATGTCGGCAGGAATCACGGTAAGCTTTGCACCGGTTCCTGTCACATAAGGAACATATTCCGGGAAATAAGGTGCAAAGGTGATAACCTCATCGCCATCCTTTGTCACGCACCGAAGCGCATGTGCCAGCGCACTGGCTGCTGCACTCGTCATGAAGATGTGATCCATCGTGTAGTTCATGCCAAAACGCTTATTCAAAGAATCGGCAACCGCCTGTCTTGTAGATGGAAGTCCAAGCGATGGGCTGTAACTATGCAGCTTCACCGGATCTTCGGTCTGCAACAGTTCGATCATACGATCGGTAAATGTCTGTGGTACAGGAACGGAAGGGTTCCCGATGGAGAAGTTGTAGATATTCTCCATTCCAATCTCTGCGCCCTTCTTATTCGCATAGTCAAAGAACTGGCGGATTACGGAACCTTTTCCTGTCATATCTTTGTAGAATTCGTTAATCATGGATTTATTTTCCTTTCTTTTTGTTAATTTGCGAAATGTGCTTGAATTTGAATATATGCCTGCATCCACTTCTGGAAATATAAATATGTTTGGAACTTAGAACATCTAGTACTTCTTAGTTTCAATACATCATATATTTGCAGAAGTGGATGCAGGTAATATATACAAATTCAAATGCATTTCGCAATTATTAAGTCTAAGTGTGAATGAATCTTGATAAACAGAAAACAAGTGGCGAGAAAAACCGGGGAGGGAATTAATTCGCCACTTGTTTGAGGGGAGAGAGGATTCAAATATATGAAAAGCTCTTACAATGCATACTATAACAATAAATTGTGTCTAAAATATGTTCTAATTGTGAAAAAGTTTTCACATCCTCAAATCCCTGCTGTTTATTCAGCGTCATAGCTCTTGATGGATGCATCAAGCTTCTGTAATGTCTTCTGAATGGAGTCGTTGATAACACCTGATTCATGTGCCATCTTACCAAACTCATGCGCAACAACGGTGAATCCGCGTCCGGCTTCGCCTGCACGTGCAGCCTCAATCGAAGCGTTCAGTGCAAGGATATTCTGCTTATTCTCAATCTTCTTTAATCCCTGCGATTTTCCGGCAAGCTCCTTGATCAGGGCAGCAGCACCAGCAATCTCTTCATTGAAAGAAGCGATTGCTTCCTCGTATTTCTTCTTGCGGTAGCCAGCCTCTAAGAGATTCTGGATAGCGGCAACCAGAATGGCAGCAGCAGCTTCGACAACTTCTTCGTCTGTATCCTCATCCAAAGGACCGCCAACAACCGTTGCAACCTCGACGTCATCGACTTCGATGCTCTCGCCAAATGCTTCTACATTATTTCTGGAAAATCCGAGCTTGTTGGAAAGGAAGTTACCTTCATCATCGAGAACAACGGCGATCATGTGTGTTGCAGCCGCCCACTGCTCTAGGATGTTATCAAGTGCTTCCATATCTAAATAATCATTTATAGTCATAAAATGCTCCTCCTTGTGCGTAACATATACCTAATCTTCATTTTACCGAATTTACAGAGGGATTTCAATAGCGGAACCAAATAAATTCTCGAATATTGTGGCGAATTTATGCAGGACGGAGGATAGATGCACAGATATTTACGACTGGGGTTGCACGAACATCTGGTGTAGGGTAAAATAAACGCAATTATTATGGTAAGGCAAGGATAAATGAAATGATTCAGATATTTGATACACATGCACATTATGATGATGAGAGTTTTGATGACGATCGCGAGCGGCTTCTGGCTGGATTTCCGGCACAGGGCGTACACGCGGTGACGAACATCGGAACGAATATCAGGGCGAGTGAAGAGACGGTTCGGATGACAGAAAAATACGAGAATCTGTACGGTGTGGTTGGTATATTCCCATCGGAAGTTGCGGAACTGGAGAATCCTGATAATGTCAAGCGTCTGAAGGAGCTTGCAAAGCATGACAAGATCGTGGCGATCGGTGAAATCGGACTCGATTATCATTATGAAGAAACGGACAAGGCATTGCAGCACAAATGGTTCGCCGGACAGATGGATATTGCACGCGAGTTAAAGTTGCCAATCGCGATCCACAGCCGGGATGCGGCGCAGGACACAATTCAGATCATGCGGGCTTCCCGCGCAGAGGAGATTGGCGGTGTGATCCATTGTTATTCGTATTCGAAGGAGAGTGCACGAGACTTCCTGAATATGGGATTTTATTTTGGCATTGGTGGCGTGGTGACATTTAAGAATGCGAAGAAATTAAAGGAAGCAGTGGCATATATTCCGCTGTCAAATATCGTGCTTGAGACGGATGCACCATACCTGACACCGGAGCCATTCCGCGGCAAGCGCAATGATTCATCGAAACTCGTCTATGTCGCACAGGCGATCGCGGATATCAAGCAGATTCCGGTGGATGAGGTGTATGCAGAGACATGGAAAAATGCGCACCAGATGTATAAAATTCAGAAGTAGAGAAATGGAGATAGAATGGAAAAGCTTAGCAATCCAAAGGTTACAATAGAGATCATACAGAAATATAATTTCGCGTTCCAGAAGCGGTTTGGTCAGAATTTCCTGATCGACGGGCATGTGATTGAGAAGATCATCCGGGCAGCAGAGATCACAAAGGACGATGTCGTGCTGGAGATCGGTCCGGGTATCGGCACGATGACACAGTATTTAGCCGAGGCGGCAGGGGAAGTATTCGCGGTCGAAATCGACAAGAATCTGCTCCCGATCCTTGCCGAGACACTTGCGGAGTATGATAACGTGACGGTCGTAAATGAAGATATCCTGAAGGTGGATATCGCGGCATTAACCGGCGGCAGACCGGTAAAGGTCGTGGCGAATCTTCCGTATTATATTACGACGCCGATCATCATGGGACTGTTCGAGAATCATATCCCTGCAACATCAATCACGGTCATGGTGCAAAAGGAGGTTGCCGAGCGGATGCAGGCAGGTCCGGGCGGCAAGGACTATGGTGCATTGTCGCTTGCGGTGCAGTATTATGCGGAGCCGTATATCGTGGCAAATGTACCACCGAACTGTTTTATGCCGCGTCCGAATGTCGGTTCTGCGGTAATCCGGTTGACAAGACATACAGAGCCGAAAATCGTCGTGAAGGATGAGAAATTCATGTTCAAGCTGATCCGTGCGTCGTTCAATCAGCGCCGGAAAACATTGCAAAACGGGATCAATAACTCCGCCGAATTATCAATCAGCAAGGATGCGGTTGTAGAAGCACTTCGGAAGATGGGACTTTCTGAGAGCATCCGCGGCGAGGCACTGACACTTGCGCAGTTCGCAGAGCTTTCTGATCTGTTGTGTGAGTAAGGCGGATTGCAGCGATAGAGATATCTGAGATGGCATGATGCGGGCGTGTGATGTCGGATAATTGTATATTATGTCATAATATTTTTGTGATAAACAGACAACCCTCTGCATACATATATAGTACGTATTAATGCATGAAGGGGGAGCGTGGTCTGTGATGCAGCAGAGGAGATGGGTGTCTTATATTTACCGGTATCGCGAGTATGTGCGATGCGAGATTGCCGGATTCATCAAGGTACAGAGAATCAGCAACAAAGATACGGATGTGACGAGAATACGAATGGGGATGAAAATGTACAAGGAATATGCGTGTACGTGTTATGCGTATCTGCTGTGGCATGGACAGGCGAAGCCATTTACAGCGGTGCAGTTCGCGGCGGGAGAACGCGATACGATCCTGACAAGTGTGGAGCTTCCGTGGAGCAACCCGCTAGGAGATGGTGTAGCATTTCCTGAATACGATGGTGTGTATTTCGTGTGTGACGACGGTGAGATTTTAGCCGGTATCTGGTCGACGGAGCGGTATGATCTGCGGCGGGTGCAGGTGGCGGACAGGCAGGACGAGCTTGCGGAAGAGGACGAACCGGTGCTGGAATATGCAGGTGCCGGGACAAAGCCGCAGGAGGAACCTGTCGAGGAAATCCCACAGATTCCACTTCCTTCGGACATGGCAAATGGGTATGAGGAAATGCTTACGACATATCCAAAGTTACCGCTTTTTGCAGGAAGTCAGATTGTTGATGGCGTGAAGATTGCACCGCAGGATATCGGGAAGCTGGATATGGCGAACTGGAAGCTGGGCGTGAACAGTTTTCTTGCACATGGGTATTACAAATATCAGTATCTGATGCTTGGAAAGGTGAAGATGAATAAGGCAGAATTGCATGTGATCGGAGTTCCGGGAATCTTCACGAACAAAGAACGGTATCTGGCGAATATGTTTGGATTCCGTGTGTTTATTCCGGTGCGGAAAACGAAGATTCTGACCGGGAATTTTGGTTATTGGGTATCTGAAATTGTAGAATCAGAGAAGCTTCGTGTACCGCATCAGGTCAACGTAGTGTCCTAAGATGTTTGCACTTTGCGGCTCAAACTGTAATGGACGGAAGCCAAGCTTCGTCGCGAGTGTGATGGACGCAATATTTTCCGGGTGGATGCGGGCATCGACGCGGTGAATCTGGTAGTCATGTTCAAGTACATAGAGCGCCGCTTCGCAGGCTTCATATGCGATGCCGCGGTTCTGATAGAGGGCGTCAATTTTGTAGCCGATCTCAGCGTATGGTTCGCGGGAGGTGCGAAAAATATTGAAATTGATAGCGCCGATGATCTTATCCGGGCGGTCTTTTAAATAGATGTAATAACGCAGGAAGGTTCCCATCGTGTAAGCGATGTATTCGCGGTGCAGGGAAGACCAGTGGTAGTCCTGCGTGTAAAAGGATGCCGGACGCGTTGGCTCGTACTGCTCGAATGGGAGACGATTGCGCAGATAGAGATCTAAGACTTGTTTGGCTTTTGATTCATTTTCTACGCGCAGGATTAAGCGATTTGTATATTTTATCAGTGGTCCCATGAGCGTCTCCTTTCTGACGTTTGTGACTGTGGAATACAGGAACGATTCTTGTATCATGTAGCCATGAGGTCAGTATAGTACATTTTATGGGAACAGACAATAAAATGATACGGAAATGAGGTACAATATGAGGAAATTGAGTGAGGATGAACGATATATGCGGCAGGCGATCACGCTTGCGAAGAAGGCGGCGGCGAATGGTGATGTGCCGATCGGATGTGTGATCGTCTATGAAGGAAAGGTGATCGCGCGTGGTTACAACCGGCGGAACGTGGACAAGACGACACTTGCGCATGCAGAGATCATGGCGATTAAAAAGGCGTCCAAGGTGCTGGGTGACTGGCGGCTGGAGGATTGCACAATGTATGTGACGTTGGAGCCTTGCCAGATGTGTGCCGGGGCGATCGTGCAGGCGCGGATTCCGAAGGTCGTGATCGGCTGTATGAATCCGAAGGCAGGATGTGCCGGTTCCATTTTAAATCTGCTTGATATGAAGCAGTTTAATCATCAGGTGGAAGTAACACGGGGAATCATGGAAACAGAATGTTCAGCGATGATGTCCGGTTTTTTCGCGGAGTTGCGTGCAAAAAAGAAGGCAGCCGCGTTAAAAGAAAATAATGGGATGTCTTGACTTTACATAATTATTTTTATATACTAAAGAGGTATCTGTCGATATGGGGTTTATAAGAAACAGACTTTTCGATGGATATGCGTGGACTTGTTATAAAATTTCCGTGCAGCCGGGGAGATAGCGGTGCCCTGTACCCTCAATCCGCTACAGAGGGGGTGATGGCTGGTTTCGGGTTGTCTTCTTGTGAGGCTGCCCACGGTAAGTGGCGTTGATGTTTTGGTCTTGCGCGACAGGAATCTATGAACCGTGTCAGGTCGGGAACGAAGCAGCACTAAGTAGAACCTTCTGTGCGCCGCGAGGCAGCCGGGACTGAGTTAACTGCCGTGGTAACGCTTATGAGAGCTTCACAACACCAGCCGCACGGTTAAAAAAATATAAAATACATGTGGTATTTTTGGTAAAAAAATGGTATCATTTTAGAGATAGGTAAATGATACCTAACTTTGGGAAGAACAAAAGAATCGGGTGGCAAAAACAACGGCATGAGTGTAAATTATGCAGAAGTAATTGAATATGTGAAGAAGATGACTTCTGAGAACGGCAGGCCTTCGAACTATCCATTCCGTAGCCGGTTTGAGCACACGATGCGTGTGTATCGATGGGCCATCAAGCTGCAGTCAAAGCTTGGCGGAGATCTGGATGTGATCGTACTTGCAGCTTTGCTTCATGATATTGGATGGGATGATGAACGTCCACATGGAGAAGTTGGTGCAGAGCTTGCTGTAGAATACATGGATAGCATTGGAATTGATCCGGAGACGATCCGACGCGTGGGAGAGATTATTATGATTCACGAGGACAAGGATTCGGATGCTGATCTGTCGCTGGAATGTAAGATTGTGATGGATGCCGATCTGCTCGATGAAGTTGGAGCAATCAGTGTGCTGTGGGATTCGATGGCGACAGCATGTGAGGATGAGGCAAGTTACAAGAAAGCCTATTACAGGATCAAGAATTATTATAGAAATAACAAACCAAAGATTCGAAGATGCAAGACAGATGCAGCCAGAGCAGAATATACGAAGCGTATGCAACTGCTTGACAGTTTCATCTTCCAGTTGGAAAAGGAATTATTTTAAAAAAAGCTGTTACGTTTTATGTGACAGCTTTTCTTTTTTATAGAGATTGATGATAGGGGAAATATTAAGTTGGAAAAGAAGCGATCCTTAGGTGTTAATTTCATATTTAATATGATGCGGACGATGATGGGTGTGATCATACCGCTCATTACATTCCCGTATTCTTCCAGAGTTTTAGGACCGGAGGCACTCGGTAAGGTCGATTATGCGCAGGCGAACATGACATACTTCACGTTGTTGCAGGCGTTTGGCATTGGCGGCTATGCAATCCGGGAGGGTGCCCGTATTCGGGATGACCGAAAGAAAATGGATGAATTTGCAAGTGATATGTTGTCAATCAATTTGATCACATCCGCGATTGCATATATTCTTTTCTTTGCAGCACTTGCGATTCCCAAACTTGCGGGATATCGGACGTTGATGCTGCTTTTTTCGACGACGATTATACTTTCTACCATCGGAGTCGAGTGGCTGTATAATATATACGAAGAATATCAGTATATCACGATTCGTTCATTTATCTTTCAGATTATATCTGTGGTTATGTTGTTTACATGTGTCAAATCAGAGGATGATTACATGATATATGCGTTGACGATGGTAATCTCCAGCGTCGGCTCCAATATTATGAATTTTATCCGGGCAAGAAAATACGTGAAGTTCAAGTTGCGGATCAGTAAGAAGCTGCGGATTCATTTGAAGCCGATGTCGTATATTTTCCTGTTGGATGTTGCGTCGGCGGTGTATCTGGTTATGGATCGTTCTATGCTTGGTTATATTACCGGGGATGATACCGAGGTCGGACTTTACGCGGCAGCGATTAAGATTGCATCTGTGTTAACGTCATTCTTCAGTGCGTTATATGCGGTAATTCGTCCACGCGTCGCGTACATGATGGAGCGGGATGAGGAACAGGCGGAGAATCTGAATGATCTGACCGCGCGGCTTATATTGCTCTTTAATATTCCGATGGCGATTGGCATGTTCTGTCTGAGTCGGCAGGTGCTGCATTTGTTTGCGGGCAGCAAATATCTGGGTGTAACATCTACGATGCAGGTGTTGATGTTGAATGTTATCGTTGCAACCTTTAACAGCTTCCTGATCAATCAGTTGTTTATCATACACCGGAAAGACCGGTGGGCGTCCATGGGTGTTGTGATTGGTGCAGTCACAAATGTCTGTTTAAATGCGTTGACCATTCCGGTATATGGGAAATTCGGTGCCGCAGCCAGTACGGTTGCAGCGGAACTGGCAATCTTCATTTATGCAAGTATCAAAGCCCGGCATATGTATCCGATCACAAAGCTTGGCTGGCAGCTCGGTCAAAGCTTGATTGCATGTATTCCGATTGTGTGTTGCTATAACTGGTGTGCACATAGTCAGTATTCGGATCTTCTGACGATTGCGTTGACCGTTTCAATTGGTGCAATTGGATATTTCGCGATTATGATATTGTTCCGAAATCGTCTGGTGATAGATGGAATTGAGAAGATAAAAGAGCGTTTTTCAAGAACGCCGGTATAAAAGAGTGAGAAAAATAAATCCCCTGAGTCGGGGTCTGACTGTAACAGATCAGAGCGCCATTCAGGGGACTTTTGTTTTTATTTGTTTGCTAACTCATCAATCATATCACAGATCATCGTGATGGCGTCGGACTTCGTGGAAAGTTCCATTGCCTTGATGTAATGATCGTGATTTTCGTACACTTCATTGACTGCGGCAAGCAGTGACTCGTTTGTCAGGTCTTCCTCTAACAACAGCTTGGCGTAGCCGCGCTTGTCGAAGGACTGTGCATTTAAGATCTGGTCGCCCCGGCTCGCTGCAAGCGATAATGGAATCAGAACGCTTGGTTTGCGGAGTGCCAGAAGTTCGCATATTGCATTGGCACCGGCACGGGAGACAACGATATCTGCTAATGCGAGCAAGTCAGCAAGCTCCTGCTTGATGTAGTCGAACTGGACATAATGCGCAGTTCCGTTATAGCTTTCGTCGATATTTCCTTTTCCGCAGAGGTGAATGACGTTATATTTCTTCGTCAGTTCCGGGAGACATGAACGGATCGCTTCATTGACACGTACGCTGCCAGAGCTTCCGCCGATTACCAGAAGAGTTGGACGAACCTCTGTAAAGCCACAGAAGGTCATCGCTTTTACAGCGTCACCGGCAAATAATTCCTGACGGATCGGTGTACCAGTTACAACTGCTTTTCCTGCAGGAAGATTCTCCATTGTTTCTGCGAAGTTGCAGCACACCTTGGATGCCTTTGGAATACTGATCTTGTTTGCAAGTCCCGGCGTCATATCAGATTCATGGATAATACATGGAATCTTCTTCGCACTTGCGGCGAGAACAACAGGGACAGAGACAAAGCCGCCTTTGGAAAATACAACATCCGGCTTTAACTCCTTCATCAGTTTTTTCGCTTCGTTGAAGCCTTTGATCACGCGAAATGGATCAGAGAAGTTGCGCAGATCGAAATAGCGGCGCAGCTTTCCGGTTGCAATTCCGTGATATGGAATGCCCATATCTTCAATCAGTTTTTTCTCCATTCCATCATAAGAGCCGATATATTGAATATCATATCCGCGCTCCTTTAAGGTTGGAACGAGAGCCATATTGGGTGTTACATGACCAGCGGTTCCGCCACCGGTTAATATAATACGCTTCATGAATGGTTGATCCTCCTACTTATACCTTTAACCTATGCGTGAAGTGCCTGCTTTAATGCCTGTGCAAGCTGATCCGGGCAGGATGTGCTCTTGAATCCGCACGTTGTGCCTTCCAGCCGCTTGATAACTTCCTCTGCATCCATGCCCTCCACAAGCTGTCCGATGCCCTTTAAGTTACCATTACAGCCGCCCGTGAATTTCACATTATGCACCTTGCCATCTGTAATCTCAAACTCGATCATCTGGGAACAGGTTCCCTTTGTCTTATATGTCATTGTGTATCATCCTTTCTCGTGTGTAACAATTATATTATACGTTTCGCGTTCCTATTATAGCATAAATATAAAGTTCCTTAAACCCATATTTTCTGTCATATTTACAAGGATTTTTACGACCGAACAGGGGTTGCATTCTGAAGTTCACCTTCTCTATAATCGCCATCAGACAGTGAGGAGAAAAAAAGGCTGTCGGTCCAAAAAATCTTAATGGAGGGATTTTGTATGCTGCAAAAAATCATGGAAGTTTCAACCGGGGTCTACATACTATGGGGGTTAGGCGTGTTAGGAGTGCTTATGAAGATACTGGCAAATGCTTACATGAGTAAAATGGTGCGAGCATCGACAAATCTGGGAGAGACAAAACGAAAGAAGCTTCGCAATATGTGCCGGCAATATGAAAACAAAAAAGGCTTTGGACTGTGCGGAGGCGATGAGGAGGCGTATGCAGAAAGCTTTGTGCGGGGGTTAAAATTCCTGACGCGCCCGATGGAATTCTGGAACCGGAGCGGAACCGTGTTGTCGCTCGTCGTCTGTGGCACGATGGCAGGAGCGTATCTGTATTACGATCCAAGCTGGAGAGGCAGTCCGGACATGCAGTTTTTCTTAGCGAATAGTATTTTAGTATGTGCATGTTTGCTCGTGCTTGATCATATATTGGTTATAAATAATAAAGTGGAAATCCTGAAAGCGAATATCCGCGGGTACCTGGAACGGATTCCGAAACCGCGAGAGCAGACAGCGGCTGCGGTACGTCCCTTTGTAGTGAAGCAGGAGATGTCGGCGGAGAAAGGGAAACATGCCGACAACGATGGATCACCGCAGACAGATGCATCCGGGGAAGAGTCCGAAGGCGGGACAATGCAGGAGAAAGAGAGTGCCGCCAGTGAGGAGACGCTCAATCGCTTTTTGGCAGAGTTCTTTTCTTGATGGGAAACTATAATGTAGGAAATGAAACAAAAAATGGTTCGCGTTGTGTTTGTAAATGGAAAGGAGTGGTTTGCCTTGCAGGGATTCTGATCTCTCTGGTAGTTGGTAGTTTTTGTGTTGTTACATATGGAGCATCCGCGGGGGAGGCGGATGGAAGTGAATCAGAGCAAGTGGATACATCCGGGAATCCAACGAGTGATGTGGAAGATGGGTTGACTGGTACAACCGGAGGATATGCGGAGCAGGAGGATGGAGATTTGCCGATTCATAGTTTGTTTGACCAATGCAGGAAGGTTTTCTGCCGGTATCAGACATACCCGATTGAAAATCATTTGAAAGAAAAAGAGGCGTACCAAAGCCTTGATAACACCAAGCTTTCATGGTGGTTCCGGCGGGATATGAACCACGGACCGAGCGGGTGCGATGACACGATCGATATCTCCGAATACGACGCGTACTATTTGGATCAGAATGCTTCAAAGAAGAATGAAAAAGTCGTCTATCTGACATTTGACTGCGGGTATGAGAATGGATATACCGAGCAGATGCTGGATATCCTGAAGAAGGAAGATGTTCCGGCGTGCTTTTTCGTGACACAGACGTACATCCGGGATAATGTTGCCATAGCGAAACGAATGAAGGAGGAAGGACATCAGGTGGGAAATCATACCATCTACCATATATGCATGCCGGATAAGTCCTATGAGGAGATTGTGCAGGAGGTCAATGGTTGCGCGGATTATATGAAAGAGGCAACGGGATATGCGATGGACCCGTACTTAAGGCCGCCATGCGGTGAGTATAGCGCACGGACACTGGCAATCACCCAGGACCTTGGTTTCAAAACTATTTTTTGGAGCATGGCATATATGGATTTCGATGTGAATAACCAGCCGGGTGTTGATTTCGTGATCGACCATTTCAATAAATATCATCACAGCGGGGCAATCATTCTGATGCACAACGTATCGTCATCGAATGCTGGGGCGCTGGAAAAGGTGATTGCAAACCTGAAGGCAGAGGGGTATCGGTTTGCAAGTTTGAATGAATTGCAATAAATGTGATTCGCATAGGGAATAAAGTGGTAAAGAGATGTCTATGATATTCAATTCATGCTCAGACGCGCTTTCGCTCGGTTCAGCACGCAATGGTACTAAATTCGCGACGGAGAACCGTCGCTCATTAAGTGCCAGCGTGCTTCAACGGTCTGTGCATAAATTGATATCAATAGACATCTCTATTTACGTTATTGAAAGCGAATCATTGAAGCAATTATTCCTGCCTTGTGCTCCAATGGTCTGCGATTAAATCAATATTATCCGCAACCCGATTTACGTTTGCTTAGATGCAATCCTGTGTTTGTGATAGGGATTGTAATTCGTGAAACTGTGTTTGCCTTGCGTTTGTGAATTTTTTGATTTTGGATGAATGAAATTCTGTGGGCTGGGTATACTTCTCTATGTAGCAATTACAAATGCAGGGAAACCTGCAAAGCAAAAAGGAGATTAGTTATGGCAGAAAAAAATTATCAGTCAAACGAGCAGAAGAACAAGCAGACAAATTATACAGGAAGCAATCAGACAAACAAGGAAACAGCTTCAAACAGCAAGATGAAGAATAGTCAGAAGAACAGCCAGAAAAACAATTCAAGTAACAGTACAGACTGTTACTAAAAACCCCCTCCGAGAGGACCGTTTAGCGGTCCTCTTTCTTTGTAATAAACCATCTAGCAGAAAGCAATCACAGACACAAATCCGCACGCTCCGCATATCCTATTAGTAAGAAGAAAGGAGGCGGAGCGATGCGATTTCATAATATAAATATTCGGAACATCCTGAGTGAGGCTCTTAACTATGGAGGAATCATCGTTGACGTTCGAACGAGCGAAGAATTTGCGAAAAGTCACATTCCGATGGCGATAAATCTGCCTCTGGAAGAAATACAGGCAGGCAATATTTCTCTTCCGAAAGGAAAAGTGATATTGGTTTATTGTGCAAACGGGGGAGGCAGCACACTGGCTGCAAAAATATTGACAGAGAAAGGGTATAAGGTCATCAACACGGTTGGGGGAATCTCCGGGTATCGTGGGGCGCTGACAAAAACCCGGCATTAGCAGGATTTGGTAAAATTTACATGTGCAAAATGTAAGAATAAATTGTTCGATTTTGTTGACTTCGTACAAAGATAAATTTACAATACAACTAAGTATGTTCAAAAATCGGAACAGGGGAAGAAAGGGCAAAAATACAAGCATGGAAAATATGTATGAATTGATCGCACCGTGCCATTTTGGTTTGGAGTCGGTGCTAAAGCGTGAGATATTAGATCTGGGCTATGAGATCGTGACTGTGGAGGACGGAAGAATCACATTTCGCGGAGATGTCACAGCGATTGCCCGTGCAAATATATTTATCCGGACAGCAGAGCGTATTCTGCTGAAGATGGGTAGCTTCCGGGCTACGGATTTTGATGAACTGTTTGAAGGGACAAAGGCAATTCCGTGGGAGGAGTTTCTTCCGCGGGATGCAAAGTTCTGGGTGACGAAGGCGACAACGAATAAGAGTGCGCTTTTTTCTGCGAGTGCGATTCAGTCCATCGTGAAGAAGGCGATTGTGGAGCGCATGAAGCAGACATACCGCGTGGAGCGGTTCGAGGAAGATGGGGACGAGTATCCGATTCGTGTGTTTATCTTCAAGGATCAGGTGTCGATTGGTCTGGATACATCGGGAACGTCCCTGCATAAACGAGGATATCGGACACTTGTCGGAAAGGCACCGATTTCAGAGACACTGGCAGCAGCGCTTCTGATGCTGACGCCGTGGAACAAGGATCGTGTACTGGTCGATCCATTTTGCGGCAGCGGTACATTTCCAATCGAGGCGGCGATGATCGGTGCCAATATCGCGCCGGGCATGATGCGGGAGTTCACCGCTGATTGCTGGGGTAAGGTCGTGCCGAAGAAGGTGTGGTACAACGCATATGATGAAGCGGAGGATATGATCCGCCGCGATGTGCAGATGAATATTCAGGGTTATGATTTAGACCCGGAGATCGTGAAATGTGCGATGGCGAATGCGAAGGCAGCAGGTGTCGGAGATTATATTCATTTTCAGGCGCGTGACGTGAAGGATCTGCGCCATCCGAAGCATTATGGATTTATCATTACGAATCCGCCATATGGCGAGCGGTTGGAGGAAAAGGAAGCGTTACCGGCACTGTACAAGACAATCGGCGAGAGCTTCGCGAACCTTCCAGACTGGTCAATGTACTTGATTACTTCGTATGAGGATGCGGAGAAATATATTGGAAGAAAGGCAGATCGAAACCGTAAGATCTATAATGGCATGATTAAGTCCTATTTCTATCAGTTTATGGGACCGAAGCCGCCTAAGAATAAGGAGCCGAAAGAACAGTAGAAAAGAGCGTTAAGCATTGAAACGATTTTGGATTTTCCCGGTGCTGGTTGCAGTGCTGGTGACAATTACATTTTTTTTAGGAAGGAATCCGGTCAAGACGATTGATGAGTCGGATGCGCTCGCGACGTGCAGCGATGCATTTGCGGCAAATATCCGTTCCCGCATGAATGGGGATGATGTGATCATCACGGTTGGCGGCGGAAGCACGGAGGAGTTTGGCTATACATTTTACGTGAGTGACAACATGCATCTGATGGTGGAAGGTGAATTCCTGCGCAGCCTGCTTTTGTGCTCGGTACAGCGATATCCGGATGGTAATGTCCTGATCATGAAGGGTGACAACAGCATTTCACTTGCCGTGGGTTCGGACAAGGCAACGGTCAATAAGAAAACCGAGGTGGAGCTTGGCGATGCTGTCTATGTGGATGAGGCAGAGGACAGGCTGATGGTGCCGATTGACAAGATCGCAGAGTATTTGAGCTACGAGGTTGATTATTATGTCGATCAGAAATGGGTTGATCTGGCACGGCTGCCGGATGAGACGCCATTGCCGGAGAAATACGATATGCGTGATTATGGGCGCGTGTCACCGGTGCGTGATCAGGGACGGTACGGCACATGCTGGGCATTTGCATCGCTTGGCGCGCTGGAGACAACGCTGCTTCCGATGGAGGAGGATATTTTCTCAGTCGATCACATGTCGATGTGTAACAGTTATGCACTGGATGTGAACAGTGGCGGCGAGCATACGATGAGTATCGCGTATCTGGCGGCTTGGCAGGGACCGGTGCTGGAGAAGGATGATCCATATGGCGATGGTATGAGTGATCCGAATCTTACCGCGGAGAAGCATCTGGAGGAGGCTCTGATCATCAACGGGCGTGAGGACGAGACGATCAAGAGTGCGATTTTCCGGTATGGCGCGATCGAGACATCGATTTATTCGGCGCTGGAATATGTGGACAGTTATTCCATGTATTATTCGAGTGAGTATGCGGCGTATTATTATGATGGTGATGAGACGCCGAACCATGATGTTGTTGTCGTTGGCTGGGATGATAATTTCCCGAAGGAGAATTTCACGATCCAGCCGGAGGGCGACGGTGCCTTTATCTGCAAGAACAGCTGGGGCGAGGAATTCGGCGATGATGGATATTTCTATGTATCCTATTATGATACGAAGATCTGCCGGAAATCGGTTGTTTACACGCGGATTGGAGATAAGGATAATTATGATAAGATCTACCAGACGGATAAGCTTGGCTGGGTTGGACAGCTTGGTTTCTCCAAGGAGGATGCGTATTTTTCCAATGTCTACGAGGCAGGAAAAAATGAGAATCTGGCAGCCGTTTCTTTCTATGCGACGGATAAGGATACGGAGTTTGAAGTGTATGTTGTGCGGCATTTTGATGGTGTGGACTCGTTTAAGAACCGGGAGCTTGTGACGTCCGGCAGCATGCAGTATGCCGGGTATTACACGGTGGATTTCCCGGAGGAAATCGAACTCGATGACAATGAGCGTTATGCGGTTGTGGTGAAGATCAAGACGCCGGGCGCGGTGCATCCGATCGCGATTGAGTACAATGCGGATGAGCGGACGGCAAGCTTTGATATCAGTGACGGCGAGGGCTACATCAGTTTGTATGGAGAGATGTGGCACCGGGCGGAGACGAGTGAGAAATGCAACGTGTGCTTGAAGGCGTTTACGAACAAGCGGAAATAGTAAGGAAAAAGGAGATACAGGCAGATGAAGAAGATTATTTTTGCAACCGGCAATGCGAATAAGATGGTGGAGGTGCGCATGATTCTGGCGGATTGTGGGTACGAGATTGTGTCTATGAAGGAAGCAGGCATAGATATAGACATTGTGGAGGATGGCAAGACATTTGAGGAGAATGCGATCATCAAAGCGACAGCTATCAGCAAGACAAAGGAGGCTGAGGGCTGTGTAGTTCTCGCTGACGATAGTGGTCTGGAAGTTGATTACATGGATGGCGCGCCGGGCATTTACTCTGCAAGATGGCAGGGCGAGGATACGCCGTACAGCATCAAGAATCAGATGATTATTGATGCCCTTGCAGATGCAAAAGAAGAAGAGCGGACAGCGCGGTTCGTATGCGCAATCGCGGCTGCATTTCCAGATGGTACGGTGACAACACGTCGCGGCGTGATCGAAGGAATGATCGCACATCAGCCTGCCGGGGAACATGGATTTGGCTATGACCCGATCTTCTTCCTGCCGGAATATGGAAAGACGACCGCGGAGCTGGCACCGGAGGATAAGAACAAGATCAGCCATCGTGGACGTGCCTTGGAAAAGATTCGCGAGGTACTGTAGTTAGGGCTCGAAGGAGGAAATTATGCTGCGGATTTTGATAATGAGTGATTCGCATGGGCGAAATGAGAACGTGGAGCTTGCAATCGCGCAGGTGCGGGAAGAAATCGGCGAATTCCAGATGTTGATTCATCTGGGCGATGTCGGGGATGCACGGGAGCTTGAGTCGCTGGCTGGTGTGCCATGCTACATCGTGCGTGGAAATACCGATTATGATGCGAAGCTTCTGAATGCAAATGTGATCGAAGCTGGCGGACATCGTATCTTCGCAACGCACGGGCATCTGTATCAGGTGGACATGCGGCTGGATCTGCTGCGGTTTGCGGCATTGGAAAATGATTGCGATATCGCGATGTATGGACACACGCATGTGCCATATCTGGAGGAGGATCCGGATGATGTGACAATCCTGAATCCGGGCAGCATTTCGAAGCCGCGGCAGGCAGATCACCGTTACACATATATGGTGATGGAAATTGACGATGAAGATGAAGTGACATACGAATTAAGGTATGTCGAATGATGATGGCGGAATGAAGAGAATATGTATATGGAGTTGTAAATAATACACATTGTAAAGCAGACCGTTGAAGCACGCTGGTACTTAATGAACGACAACTTGTTGACGTGAATTTAGTACCACTGCGTGATGAACCGAGCGAGAGCGTGTCTGCGTATAATGTGTATTGTTTACAACTCATAGAGAAATAAATTATTCCGCAATCATATGAGAATAAACGAAAATGAGGAGACAGTCGAGTGAAAAAAGGTGATGTATGCGAGGGAATCATCGAGCGTTATGATTTCCCGAACAAAGGAAGCTTTCAGGTGGACGAGCGCAAGGTGACGATCAAGGGTGCCCTGCCGGGACAGAAAGTGAAATACATGGTAACAAAGAAGAAAAGCGGTATGGCAGAGGGAAAGGTGCTGGAAGTCTTAGAGCGGAGTCCGCTGGAGGATGTAGAGCCGACCTGCCCTTATTTTGGTGCGTGTGGTGGATGCGCCTACCAGACGATGTCGTATGACAATCAGCTGAAGCTGAAAGCGGACATGGTGAAAGCATTACTTGACCGCGTGCTTCTGGCGGAGGATTCCAATTCGAAGGATTATGAATGGGAAGGAATCCTTGGTTCGCCGAGCCAGACTGCGTACCGGAACAAAATGGAATTCACGTTTGGCGATGCCTACAAGGATGGCCCATTAGCACTTGGATTACATCAGAAGGGAAGCTTCTATGATATCCTGACGGTTGATGGATGTGAGATCATTGGCGCAGACTGGAGCCGCATACTCACGGCGACACTTGCATTTTTCTCGGGGCGAAATGTGCCGTTTTTTCATCGGATGCGCCATGAGGGAATCCTGCGGAATCTGGTTGTGCGCCAGTCGCGGGCAAATGGGCAGTTCCTGATTAATCTGGTAACATCGACACAGTGGGACACATATGGATTTGATGTAAAACAGCTGCTTCAGGAGTTCGTGGAAATGCTGTTGGAATTAGAGAAGTCCGATGCATTTACGGGAAGTATTGCAGGTATTTTGTACACGGAAAATGATGCTTTGGGCGATGTCGTGCAGAGTGATCGGATGGAGCTTCTGTATGGACAGGATTACATCGAAGAGGAAATACTTGGACTGAAATTCAAGATCTCGCCGTTTTCATTCTTCCAGACAAACACAGGTGGCTGCGAGGTGCTGTATGAAAAGGCGCGCGATTATATCATGCGGGGCAGCGTGAAGCTCGACGGCGACAAGACCGTGTTCGATCTGTATAGCGGAACCGGTACGATCGCGCAGATGATGGCAGCGGTTTCGAAGAAAGTGATCGGAATCGAAATCGTGGAGGAAGCGGTCGAGGCAGCGAAGGAAAATGCAAAGGCAAATGGACTTTCTAACTGCGAATTCATCGCAGGTGATGTGTTAAAGGCAATCGACCTTGTGGATGAGAAACCGGATCTGATCATTGTCGATCCGCCACGGGACGGGATTCATCCGAAAGCGTTGGAGAAAATCCTTGCATTTGGCGTGGACGAGATCGTCTATATCAGTTGTAAGCCGACCTCACTGGCACGTGACCTGGAGACGATCATTCGTCGCGGGTACCACGTGGATAAGGTGTGTTGCGTCGATCAGTTTCCGAGGACAAGTCATGTGGAGACGGTTTGCTTGCTGTCGAAGAGACCTTGATTTTATGCGGCTTAGCGGGCTTTTTTGAAGATTATGTACCTGTGTTTTTAGCAGGAAAAAATGTAGATAGAAAATAGAAATTATTCCTTTGATAATAGGTTTTGTGGGAGCTGTGGCTGAATTGTATGGTGTTGAGTCATTTAACCGGTTCGTATTGATGTCATTACCGATAGGAATAAGAATGGTATGTATGATTATGACTTACTGGTTAATTGCATTGATTCCAGCCATAGTTATGATTGTTAATAAAGACAAGTTGACAGATTATGGGTTTAGCAAAGAGAAAATAGGAATGCAAATTATTGTTGGTATCCTAATTGGAACTGTAATGTCGGTTTTGCTGACATTAATACCTCATCTAATTGGTTTTGGTGAATTTGTAGATAGTGGAAAAAGATATAAATACCTATGGCAATTCATTTATGAATTCTTTTATTGTATATTTGCAATTGGCTTTGTCTGATTAAGCTGATTGATACAACAACTGAATAATAGGAATGTTAAAAAGAACATCGCTATGTGTAAACAACATGGCGGTGTTTTTTGTCCTTTTCCAATACATAGCTGTCGGAAGGAGCAATAAATTGGATGAAATTGTATATATGCTTGACGAGTGGGCATCCACGAAGAAGTTTAATGATATCCATCGTTATCATGAATGTATATCGACAGCAAGCAGAAATGTAAAAAATCTGTTGCAACGGAAAATGTCGCGTAGTATTATAACCAAGATATTGGAAAAGCCATGTTCAGGTGTGCATTTCTGAAAGGGTGGAGTTGTATGGAGAAGAAAATAAAAGAAGGGATACATTTGAAGAAAAAGAAAAGGTTTGTAAAACAAAAAATATCAGGAAAGATCTTTGTTCTTATGGGACTGGCTATCATTCTGGCCATAGCTGCGTACACATTTATTCTGCAAAGCGCCTATACCAAGACCGCACTGGAAACAGAAATCTCCCGTGATAGAGCAAGTGCAGATGCAGTCCATAAACTGGTGGATGGAAAAATTGGATGGGAGGATTTTTCACAAATCAAGGATCGTTCAGATGAAGAAACACGGTTCTATAAGGATATTTCCTGCTATCTCAATGAGATCCGGACATTGAATTCTACAAGATATATTTACATTGCTACGAGAGATGAAGAGGGAAAACTGATCTATGTAGTGGACGGTTTGGATCCAGATGCCGGGGATGTAAGACATCCTGGGGATTATATAGAGGATGAAATGGTTCCCTATATTGAAAGGGCTCTCTCTGGAGAAAACGTGTATTCCCAAGATATTGTGGACACAACCTGGGGACCGATTTTCACGGCTTGTTATCCGGTACGTTCAAATCTGGATGGAACGGGAGATATTGTAGGTGCATTTTGTATGGAAATGGATATGCAGTCTGCGTATGGCATGGTAGTGAAAACAAACAAAATTTCCGTAATCTGTGGCACGATTGTCGGATTGGTGTTGATGATGATCTGTTTGAGTACCTATTTTATATACCAGAAAAGTAAGGAAGAAGAACGGAAGCAAAAGCAATTATTGCTGGAGGCTGCGGAAAAAGCAGATGCTGCCAATCAGGCAAAATCTACATTTTTACTTAACATGAGCCATGATATCCGAACACCGATGAATGCCATCATTGGATTTACCAATATTGCATTGCACCAGAATGTTGTTGCAGATATTCATGGAAGTCTGGAAAAGGTACGGGAAAGCTCAAATCATCTGCTTTCGTTGTTGAATGATGTTCTCGATCTCAGTCGTATTGAAAGCGGAAAAGCAGTGTTTTCTCCTGAACCGGTGGATATTACCAAACTGACAGATAATGTTCTGGCAATCATGAAAGGTCTTCTTTATAACAGAGATTTGAAGTTTGAAGTATACCGCGAAAGACCAAAGAATCCGTATGTTCTTGCAGATGCTGCACGTATTCGGGAAGTTCTGACGAATCTTCTCGGTAATGCTGTGAAATTCACAAAGGATGGTGGAATGGTCACCCTGGATATCAGCAGTCATCCGGGAGAGGATGACAAGCATATGATAGTCCGTTATATTGTGAAAGATAACGGTATTGGGATGAGTGAAGGGTTTCAGAAAAAACTATTTAAACCATTTTCGCAAGAAGATGATAGCGGTGCCAGAACACAATATAAAGGTACCGGACTTGGAATGGCCATTACAAAGGAATATGTTCACATGATGGGTGGAAAAATTGATGTGGAAAGCAAAAAGGGCATTGGAACTACTTTCACAGTGGAGATTCCGTTGGAGTTGACAGAGCAGGATATTCATCAAAAGCAAGAAGAACCGGTGCATCGTGATTTGACGGGTGTCAATGTTCTTATGGCAGAAGATAATGATCTGAATGCCGAGCTTGCTACGGTAATGCTGGAGGATGCAGGCATGGTAGTGACACGGGCATCCGATGGAAAGGAAGCGGTCGAACGATTCAAAAATCATCCGCGAGGCACTTACGATATTATTTTGATGGATATTATGATGCCGAACATGGACGGACATCAGGCTGCGAAAACGATCCGGGCCATGGAGAAGGAACGACCGGACGCAAGTTCGATTCCGATTATTGCCTTGTCCGCAAATGCGTTTGCGGAGGATGTCAAGGCTTCCGTGGATTCTGGTATGAATGGACATATTTCAAAACCATTTGACATGGAAGAAGTAACCGCTACCATTGCAAAATACGTCAAACCTTAGAACAATAATAAAACGGTTATGCAGATTTGCGGAGTTTCATGCTATTTTAGTGATTCTGATTCCGCCAGTTTTTGGGGGAGACACCATATATATTTTTAAAAGCTCTTGAGAAATGCAGTTGGTTTGGATAGCCGACTGCATTTCCTATATCTGCAATCGATAATTTCGTCATTTTCAGCAGCTCTGTTGCTTTTGACATCCGATAGTGTATCAGGAATTCCTGTGGCGTTTTGCCAATGGAGTCATGAAATATCTTTCCCAGATAGCTGCGGTTGATGCCGCAACAGGCAGCTATATCTTCGATAGAGATGTCATAAGGAAAATTCTGTTCTACGAAGTTTATTGCTTCTTTTATATAGTAATCGCTCATTTTACCGGTTTTTATCATCCGGGTAGAGGAGGTGGAACGGATGAGCGCATCCAGAAAAAGGTAGGAATGACCGATCAGGTGAAAAGGCGGTTCATCTGGGTGATTGGCAATATAGAGCATTTCGTTCATCATGATTTCCCGGTATTCCTTTGAGACGGCATGATAGATCGGCTGGTCTTTTGAAAAACCGGCAATGTCCAGCGCTTCTTTTACCCGTAATCCATCAAATTCCAGCCAGGCATATTCCCATGGGTTTGTCTTATCTGCGATATAGGTGCTGATCTGTCCCGGATACAGAAGAAAGCCCTGTCCGCTTTTGATCGAATAATTTCTTGTCTCTCCTTTTTGATCCTGCGCCATTAAAAGTCCGGTTCCGGAGATGACATAATGAAACAGATAGTGGGTTCTGGCAGCCGGCCCGAACTGATGAGCCGGTGTACAGCGTTCCCATCCGTACTGATAAAAAGCAGCTTGAAATGTTGAAATTCCGGAAAGAATTTCCGGCATTTATATCACCTGGAAAAAGGACGGTTATCTTGCCCGCCTGTTTGCAGATCTAAAAGCCCATACCTATCGGATTGAGGCTCTTGATCCATCCGGCAACCTGATCTGGCAGATGTAATGTGTAAATTCCCTTAGGCAGATTGGTGTGAACTGCGCTTTTTTATACTTTACTCCCCATCCTGTTTCTCTGGCTCTGCATTGGAGTGATCGGGTCTTTGCAGGTCGTGCAGCGCGTATTCGCAAGCTTGGATGACAAAGCTGGAGAAGGTGACATCCTGATTTTGAATCGCTGCTTCTATTTTGTGAATTAAAGGAATTGGAAAACGAATCGTTTTGTTTTCCGATTCTTTTTTATTTGGTTTTAATTGAAATGCCATAATTACACCTCCGTTTAAGTTATATTATTGCAAATAACAGATGAAGTATGCATTGCAGGATGCAATACAGAATATATTGCAACAAAGAATCGCTTATGCTATAATGGGCAAAGAAATGGGGAAGAAAAGAATTGGTAGTTCCCTCTTGACAAACAATTTAGAATGCGGTACTCTACCAACTACAGGTGGTTCGAGCCACCATTTCGAGAGTTTACCAATTTCTAATTAAACGAGTAATACGAATTCAAGTGATCGAGAAATACGAATTTCCCATTGAAGTACAATGAAACCAGAGACGAGGGTGTACCCACATGGTCGGATAATGTGCGGTATAGCAGAGGAGGATGAATTATGAGAAAAATGGCACAAAAGATGATTGCGATTGCAGTTGCAATGGTGATTGTACTGGGTATGGCATCTGTGACGCAGATGGATACGCTTGCGGCGTCGTATTCTTTCGAGGGAGAGGCGCATGTGCAGACATACGGCGACAGAGCGGGCGTTTACAGGAACAACACGCTGATACTTGGCACAACCGGACAGGCGAAACGGTTGGAGCGGATCAAGATCAAGTTCAACAATCAGACCGGGTATGATGGCTCGATTGAATACCGGGTTCATCGTCAGACGTATGGTTGGACAAACTGGGTGAAGAACAACCAGTTTGCGGGCACCAAAGGAGAAGCGAAGCGGCTGGAGGGAATCCAGATTCGTCTGACAGGGGAGATTGCGGAGCATTATTCGATTCGTTACCGGGTGCATATCCAGACGTATGGATGGAGTCAGGGCTGGCAGTATGATGGCGCGCTCGCGGGTACTGAGGGCGAAGCGAAGAGACTCGAAAGTCTGGAAGTGCAGCTGGTTCCGAAGTCTGAGACGATGGGACTGGTGTACCGCGTACATCGCCAGACGTATGGCTGGGAGACATCGTACAAAACGATGGGACAGGTTAGCGGCACAACGGGCGAAGGAAAACGACTGGAAGGCATCGAGATCGCTTTGACCGGAAATGAATATAGCGGAAGCATCGAATATTCTACTCACGTACAGAGCTATGGCTGGATGAATGAGGTGTCAAATGGTATGATGAGTGGCACTTCCGGACAGGCAAAACGACTGGAAGCAATCCGAATCCGTCTCAAAGGAGAAATCGCAAACCATTACAATATCTGTTATCGAGTGCATGCACAGACCTACGGATGGCTTTCGTGGGCGTGGAATGGAGATTCGGCAGGTACGAGCGGTCTTGGCAAGCGGTTGGAGGCAATTCAGATCATGCTTGTGAAAAAAGACGACGGTGTTTTAACGGATCTAAATGGAATCAAGAGCAAAGCCGCTTTTCCATATATTACTCCGCATGATTGTAAGTGGAAAACGGTTGTAGATGAGCCAGCGCATGAAACACCGATTTATGAGGAGCAGGATGTGTATGAAAATCACAGCTACTGGCCTGATGGAACTATTTGCGACGAATTGGGAGAGGCAGGTGCTAAAGTCCAGTGGTGTATCGACCATTGTATCAGCTGTTTCCCAGATTGCCCAGATCCAGATCCACAGGGAAGATGTGCGCTTACCATTTTGTGGGGTTCCATTTATGCAGGAACAAAAAAAGTACAGATCGGTACCAAGCGTACCGAAGCCATTACCCATCAGGAATGCGAATACTGCGGTCTTAGAAAGCAGTAACCACAAACAAAAATTAAAACCCCCAGTCTCGAAGCCGAAGAGGCTGGGGCGTCTATCAACGAGAATCACGAATACAAATACAACGAGAAAAACGAACATCCATTTTTAAACGAGCAAATACGAATGTTATTGTAGGCAGATACTGTTAACTTGTTTGGAAAGGGGTGTTTTTTTCATGGAAAAATTTTTAACATTTATAAGAGAACATGTAAGGAAAATCGCAGGGAGACTGCCATGGAATAAAATGGCTGCGAGCACGCAGAAGGATGCATCAATCAGCCCGGAGGTAATGGATGTAATCATCGCGTGGATCGTGGATACACGGCTTTATCTGTTTTATGACAGAGAATTGCAGCACTTTGGCATGGAACCGCGGTCTTGCATGATGGAGCGGGTGCTGGATGTGTTAGAATTACCGGAGTCCTGCCTTGACGATACGTGGAAGGATTTGATTTATCTGATCGTTGCGTATCGGAATTCCAAGGATGCGGCATTGCAGGATAAGGCGCGGGAGGCGGTCTGGCTGTTGTCAGACATTGTGGATAACCATCACCGGTATCCATTTTTCACGAAGGAGAAAATTGACATGAAAATAGAAAGTATACAGCAGTGCGAGGATAGTTTTCCTGCGCAGCTGCGCAAAAAGGTTGCGATGCAGGATGCCTATTTGAACCTGAGACCGGAAGATCTGATTGCCTGTCTGGGGGATGCGGATGCCGAAAGCCGGAGGATTCTGGAGACGTGTGCATGGAAGGGAACAATCGGCTACGAAATCAGTGACATCGATGAGATCGAGATTGGTGGTGGTTTCGATGACGAGTCAAGAATTGAATATTGCGAGCACATCTACGCGATGCTGATTGCGCCATTTGCGGTGTGGCTGGCAAAGACCGGATACAAACCGGACGACGCATTTTTAAAGAAAACTTTGTTGTGATGTCAGGTGCTTTATGATAAAATGTCAAAAATAACTTCCCTGGGAGGGAAGCAGAGAGGGAGGACAACGTTATGAGGAAAAAAACAGGGATTTTTCTAAGTGTATGGTTGTGTATCAGTATGCTCCTGCTGTTATTGGTCAGCACACCGGTAAGGGCGAAAGCACAAAACATGGTAGCATTGTATTTTATAGGGGCATCCGTTGACGGAGGAAAGGCCGTCGTTGATGTTGTTGAGGGCTGTAAAGCAAAAATGACATTATGTACGAAAGACGAAAGGTATGGTTATAAGGATTGTTCGATTAGTGAGAATGGCATGCAGGTTGATCTGCTCGAGAATGAGTATTATTTGAAGGTTGGTATTTCTTTAGAAGCATCATCCATAGAGGAACTGCCGGGTATGCCGAGTATTTCAAGTTCGGATATTCGGGTATATATCAATGAGACATCGTATAATATTAACAGTAATTCGTATATTAAGCTGGATCCAAACGAATTTAGCGGCAACCTGAATATCAAAGTAGAATACGAACCTGCGCCACCGAAGCCGGCTTATCCAGATGATATTCAGATTACGGCAAGCTGTGATGGAGTAGGAATGGAGATTTCTCTAAATGGAGAGAGAATTGGAAAAGAGAGTAAGGAGATACAAGGGACTGGAAAGGGATATGCCTCTGGTGAAATCTATAATCTGATCCAGATTCAGCTGGCGTTTGGAGATGGAAATATCGGAACTGTTACGGTAAATGGAAAGCCAATTAACCTTCCGGAAGGCACAGAGGACAGGGTGGAATTCACAGTAGCACCTGCAAGTGCATATAAGATCGAGGTTACAAAGAGACTGACGGTTATGAAACGAGTTATCGTATGGGAGAGTGATAATGCCAATAATACAAGCCTGAAAGAGAATGAATTATTAAAGCATGGAAGTATTGCGATTATTGGGATCAAAGATGCAGATGGAACGCCGGTTGAATTAAAGGATATTGATCAGAGCGCCAGTCATGGGTATGGAAGTATTGTGCCGGGGTCAGAAATAACACTTCGTGTAGCACCAGAATATGGGTACCAGCTTGATTCTATCACCATCAATGGGCAGTCTTTGACACCTTCTGCGGATACATCTACATATACATACACGATGCCGGATGCAAATGTTCATATCTGTGGCATATTTACAAAGAAAGAGGATCAGACAGAGCTGAAAACAGATAAAGTGAAAAATGCATTGATTCAGTTAGCAGAAAATGAGATCACTTCAGGAAACAGCAGACTGACGATTAAGGATGCGGTTCTCACACAGCAACAGCAGGAAGCCTTTGAAAAGGCGGCCGGGGATTATCAGATCGTCGGGTATTTTGATATTAAACTGGCACAGATCCTGTACAAGAATTCTGCAGCAGATCTGTGGGTAAATGATATAGCAGCTTTGAAGAATCCGGCAAAGGTATCCCTTCAGTTTGGTACAGACATGGAGGTTGAAGGCAATGATCTGATTGTCATTCATGAGAATTCGGATGGAACCTATGAGGTTATTCCTGCTTCCTTTGATTCTGCAACTAAGACCGTGATGTTCCAGACAAAGGGATTTTCCAATTATGCGGTCGCATATAAGAAGAGTGACACAACGACGGAGGATTCGACAAAGGAAACGACAACAGAGAGCACAACCGAAGATCCATCCAAAACTACAACAAAGGATACGACCGAAGCTACGACAAGTGGTACGACAGAAGCAACAAAAGATGCTGTAACAGCTTCGCCTAAAACAGGGGATGATTTGAATCTGCCTGTACTTTGCGTGATGATGCTGGTATCGGGAATGGGCTGTCTCTATGCGGGAAAGAAGCGGTAATTCGGTATATATTTATGAGAAAAGCACAGTTTGTTTTTGAACTGTGCTTTTTCTGATGATAAACAAAAAAATCAAAAGTAGTCGTATCACGTAGAATTTGCTATAATATACATATTTGTTAGAGGAAGGGAGAAGTTACATGCAGGAATATGTAATGGGAAATGGAGCGATTGCGCTTGGTGCATTGGCAGCAGGTGTCAATCTTGTGTCCGGATATCCGGGAACTCCATCTTCTGAAATTGTGGAAACAATATCCAAGTACCCACATGATGGGGTGCATTTGGAATGGTCAGTGAATGAGAAAGCAGCGATGGAGGTTGCTGCGAGTGCGGCATATGGCGGCGCACGGACGATGGTGACGATGAAGCAGGTGGGCTTGAATGTGGCAGCCGATCCGCTGATGTCGCTTGCGTATGTGGGTGTAAAGGGCGGCATGGTTGTTGTATCGGCGGACGATCCGGGTCCGATTTCCTCCCAGACCGAGCAGGATACAAGGCGGTTCGCGGACTTCGCACGGATTCCGGTTTTTGATCCATCTTCACCGGAAGAGGCGTATGAGATGATACAGGATGCATTTTCATATTCGGAGAAATATAAGACACCGGTTTTGTTCCGCCCGACGACACGTGTCTGCCATGCGTATGCGTCGATTGAGAATCCGGTTAACAATGGACCAAAAGCATATGATGGTTTCGTGAAGGATTCCAAGAAATGGGTCATCTTTCCGCGGTTATCCTACATGAATCATGCGATGATCGAGCAGCGGAATGTTGAAATCGGAAAAGATTTTTCTACATATAAATGGAATTGTGTGGAAGGCGGAAATTCCAAGAAGGCAGTGATCACGTCGGGAATCAGCTATGCTTATGCAAAGGAATATCTGAAAGACCACACCGATATCAAGCTCATCAAGCTTGCGACTGCGTACCCTCTGCCGGAGGATTTTCTGTTACAGGCACTCGAGGGTGTGGAGGAACTGCTCTGTGTGGAGGAGCTTAGTCCATATATTGAAGAACAGATTCTGAAGCTTGTCGGTAAGCACGCGCTTGCCATCAAAGTGTCAGGAAAATTAGACGGAAAGGTGCCGGCAAGTGGCGAGAACAGTTCGAATCTGGTTGCAGATATTCTGAGCGGGTTCCTTGGCACGGAGAAGCTCGCGCGTGGGTATGATGGCAGCGATGCACCGGCGCTTCCGATGCGTCCACCAGTGTTGTGTGCAGGATGTCCGCACCGTGCATCGTTCTATGCAGTGAAGCAGGCGATGAAAGGAAAGAAAGCGTATTTCTGTGGCGATATCGGATGTTATACACTTGGAAATGCGATGCCGCTTGATATGGTTGACACATGTCTCTGCATGGGTGCCGGAATCACGATGGCGCAGGGCTTCCACTGGATTGATGGGGAAGGCACGTGCTTCGGATTCGTGGGCGATTCGACATTTTTCGCATCGGGTATGACGGGTGTCGTAAATGCGGTGTACAACAACGCAGATATGATTCTCTGCGTGCTGGATAATTCGACAACGGCGATGACCGGTCATCAGCCGCATCCGGGAATCGGACGGAATATGATGGGACAGTTCGTGGACAAGGTAGATATTGCGAAGGTGTTGGAAGGAATCGGAGTACATATGATCGTGACGGTTAATCCATTAGACCTTGATGCGTCGGTGGCTGCTGTGCAGGAATGTGCCAAGCTTCCGGGCGTGAAAGCGATCATCTTCAAATCGCCGTGTATTGCGATTTCCAAGCCAGACGGCAAATGCCGGATCTCGGAGCAGTGCATCAATTGTAAGAAATGCATCCGTGAGATCGGCTGTCCGGCACTTATTACCGTAGATGGAAATGTGACGATCGATGAAAACTTATGTACCGGCTGTGGCTTGTGCAGCCAGATCTGCCCGGTTCACGCCATTGGGGGCGATACTCAAAAAGGAGGTGCCACATCATGAAGAAAGATATATTGATCTGTGGTGTCGGCGGGCAGGGAACCGTGCTGGCATCCAAAATTATTGCGGCATCTGCGATGGATGAAGGTTCGACAGTTCATTCGGCAGAGACGATCGGCATGGCACAGCGGGGTGGTTCGGTGACGAGCCATGTGCGTATCGGGGAGGCATATGCACCGCTGATCCCACAGGGGGCAGCAGATATGATTCTCGCATTTGAGCCGGCGGAGGCTGTGCGGAACTTAGGGTATCTGAAAAAGGATGGAATCGTGATCGTGAATCGTGTACCGGTAAAACCGGTGACAGAATCTTTGCAGGATACCGGGTACGACGGCACAGAGATGATTGCGTATCTGCAGAAGAAATGCAGCTGTATCGTAATCGATGCAGAGAAAATCTGTGCACCGTTTGGCTCGTCGCGATATTTCAACATTGCCATCTTAGGCGTGGCAGTTGGAAGCGGACGGCTTGGAATCAGCAAGGAAACCGTGCTTGCAGAGCTTGAAAGGCGCGTGCCGTCAAAGTATGTAGAGACAAACAAAGCGGCATTTTATGCAGGTGTTGAAGTGGGAAGCGGAAAAACGTTGTGATAGAGGAAATAACGTATCATCAGTCGATATAATAAATCGTATTTGGAGGAGGAACCAACTATGAAATTAACAGAGTTACAGTTGTCGCAGGTAGACGCGCAGATTAAGCGTCTGATCCGGACAGACAGTTATTATGGCAAAATTTATAAGGAAGCAGGAATCACAGGGGTTTCAAGTCAGGAGGAGTTCGAGCAGCTTCCGTTCTCCAGCAAGGCGGACCTTCGAAATGCTTATCCGCTTGGAATCCAGGCGGTACCGGATGAGGAGGTGGTACGAATCCATTCTTCGTCCGGTACGACAGGTAAGCCGGTTATCATTCCTTATACAGCAAAGGATGTGGATGACTGGGCGATTATGTTTGCACGCTGCTATGAAACAGCAGGAATCACAAACAAAGACCATATTCAGATTACAGCCGGCTATGGTCTGTGGACGGCGGGAATCGGATTCCAGGCAGGCTGTGAGAAGCTTGGCGCAATGGCAATTCCGATGGGACCGGGTAATACAGATAAGCAGATTCAGATGATGATGGATCTGAAATCGACCGTCCTTACTGCGACATCTTCGTATGCATTGCTTCTGGCAGAGGAAATCAATAAAAGAGGAATCCGCGATCAGCTGTATCTGAAGAAAGGTATTTTTGGTTCCGAGCGCTGGAGTGAGAAGATGCGGGAATACATTAAAAGGGAGCTTGGAGTTTCTCTTTATGATATCTATGGTCTGACGGAGATTTACGGACCGGGCATCGGAATCAGCTGTGATGAAAATTCGGGTATGCATTATTGGGATGATTATGTATATATTGAGATTGTTGATCCGAAGACACTTCAGCCGGTACCGGACGGAGAAGAAGGAGAGATTGTTATAACAACACTTGTCAAGGAAGGCGCACCGCTTCTGCGATTCCGTACACATGATATCTCCAGAATTATTCCGGGTGAATGTGCATGTGGTAACAAATATCCGCGTCTTGATATAATTAAGGGACGTAGTGATGATATGTTCAAGGTACATGGTGTCAATATGTTCCCAAGTCAGGTAGAAGAGATCCTCGGCATGGTCGATGGTGTATCGAGCGAGTACAACATTAACATCGCACATGATGAAGCGCATAACCGTGACATCATCATGGTAACGGTTGAGGCGGAAGGTCGTGTGGACTTCGAGCAGACAGGTCAGACGATCAAGAATCTGTTCAAGTCGAAGATGAGTGTTACACCGAAGATTAATGTTGTGCCGGTTGGAACATTGCCGCGAACAGAGAAGAAGGCGAAGCGTGTGATCGATCACCGTGAGGTGTAGGAAAATATATCGATTGAAAGAAGAGGACAAAGGATTTTTGTTCTCTTCTTTTTTGTGCCAAAAATATATTGACACTCTTTGAGAATTATGACATAATAGTGTCAAAATATAAATGGCACATGAGGCAGGATATGATTCAAACATTAGAAGAGGCATTAAAAAAAATCAATGAGTTAGATCAAAAAAATAAACAATTAGAAGCAGAATTAGAAAAATATAAAAATCGTGCATACGCGGGTCGGAAGAAACACGATAGCGCATGGATGCAGTCTTATAATGCGTTTGTAGTACAGTATGAAAAGGGAAAGACAATTATGGAGATTGTAGAGCAAGGTGATATCAGCAGAAGAACTGCGTACCGATATAAAGCATATTACAAGAAATTAAAAGAGAAAGGAATGGCGGTTGACAAACAAGATTAACTTGTTATAATCATAGTCAGATGGAGGGTCCTGCCGATCAGTGGACTTATGAAACAGAGTATCTCCGTTACGACGGGTACTGAAAAGGCTATGTTTATGCATAGCCTTTATTTTTTATGGATAATGAATGGAATTTATATAAAGTGAATATGAAATATATTCGTAATTTAAAAAATGTGGAGCAAAAGGCTACAGGTAGAACAAACACGATTTTATCAGTATCGACTCAGACGCATAAACAAGGCAGACCATTTTTAGGGATTTTGGTATTGGTGAATGAAAGGAAATATTGCATTCCGTTAAGCTCTGTTGAGGAAAAAGAAAAATATAAAAGCATGTCGGAGAATATAACTTGTAGAAAAATCAGAGATGATGATGGGAATGTGATAGGAATTCTGAATATAAATAATATGATACCTGTGAGGGACGAATATCTTATACCATTTGAACTGGAGGAACTGCCAACGGATACTCAAATTCAGCTTTCATATAAACGTAAATGCAGACAGGAATTAAAGTGGTGTCGCCTGCACGGGAATGAAATTCTTCGTTTGGCACAAGAACTACATAGAATTATATGCAGTGAAGAGCGATTTGCAAAGAGACATATTTGTCCGGATTTTATGTTATTGGAAAAGGAATGTGACAAGCAACGAGTTGTATCGAAGCGTGATGAAAAAAAGAGGAATAGAAAAAGATAGTTGGTTAATACCTGTAAATATAGTAAGATATAATTTAGATTGATATCAAGGAAAAGGAGGTCCACAGATGCGAAACATTTTAATTGTAGTAGATATGCAGAAAGACTTTGTAACAGGTGCACTTGCGTCAGCGGAAGCACAGGCGATTCTGCCAGAGGTAATGGCGAAAATAAGTGAGTATGATCGTGCTGGTAAGGAGATCATTTTCACGCGGGATACACATGGAGAAGATTATATGCAGACGAACGAGGGAAAACATCTGCCGGTTCCGCATTGTATCAAAGGGACAGATGGATGGCAGATCTGTTCAGAGCTTACCGATGGAGTCACTTCGGAATATAAGACCGTTGACAAGCCGACATTCGGGTTCTTAGGCTGGAAGGATGTTCTTGCGAGTGAGACCGCGGATGGTTCGGATCTGGATATTGAAATGATTGGAGTCTGCACGGACATCTGTGTCGTGTCAAATGCTCTTATACTGAAAGCCTTGTATCCGGAAGCCACGGTGCGTGTGGATGCAGGCTGTTGTGCAGGTGTGACACCGGAAGCACATGCGGCGGCACTTGCAACGATGCGCTCCTGTCAGGTGGACATAATCGATAAATAAGGAACAAGAGATGGATAGTGGGGGAGAAATGGAATTATTTACAAACATCCCTCACTATTCTCTGAGAAGGGCAGGGCAACCTGTGTGATGTAGTCTTCTGTATGGTCTCCGCGGTTAGGAGGCCCTTCGAGATAGATACAGTGGAATCCGCCGGTTGCCTGAATTTTATTTTCCTGTACATATGCCTGTAGGGCGTCAATCGCGGTATTGATTCCTTCGTAAGCACCACGATAGTAGATGCACAAGGCAGACATTTCCGCAAACTCCATCCGCTCTTCACCCACAAAATCTTCTGAAACAGGGATGCAGCATAGCAGATCGAGTTCCTTGCAGGAGGAACCTGCACGTACAGTAAACATGCGGCTCCCCATGGACATTTTTCCTGTTCTTGCTGCGGCAATATAGGTATCACGCAATTTGATGGCGGCGTCCTTCGCATCGGTACACTGGTATCTGCGGCAGAAACACACCTGCCGAGGCAGGCGGACGCGGTGCACGCTTAAGTCTCCCGGTTTTGTCGCGCGCAATTGAAGCAGATGGATGTTGCGGTCCAAGGTTGCCCGCAGATCCATGAGGCGGTCAAGATAGCGGTCAAGGTTTTCTGTATCATAGTAATATTCTCTGATTTCCGCCAGTGAAAGTCCCAGTGTCTGCAACGAGCGGATAGCACGAATCTGCGTCATATTATCCGCAGTATAATAGCGGTAGCCGCTTGCTTCATCTTTGACTGCAGGTGTCAGCAGTCCCATCTCTTCATAGACAAGGATTGTCTTCCGTGTCACTCCTAAGATCTTGGCAATCTCGCCGATTTTAAATAGATGCTCACTTTGTTTTCTCATAGAAATCCTCCTGATAAAATCAGTATTTTTTTCTCTGATGATGCGAATTTCTGTCTAAATATAATCCGAATAATCAACCCCATACAATCAAGTTTTTTCTGTAGATAACGCGAATTATTTGCGATTTCTGTCTGGAAAAATCGAATTTCCCATTGACTTGTCCCTTAGGGTACGATTTAAAATCATCATAGCAGAATGTTTATAAGTTTACAAGAGGAGGAAAACCCTCAGAAAAAGAATAATTCCTAGTTTGGATGGCAGGCCTGCAGATCGGTGATCTGTGGACCTGCCGGATATAAGAAATATATAACGCAATTACAGATAGATGATTACCGGATGTTTAAAGATTCATAAAAATGGATGTAAGATTCTAGTAATATTCTACAATTGCAATTAATAATAGTATGTGTTACTATTTCGATAATGTAAGTAAATATTTGGCAAAACAATCGAAAGATTGCGACGCAAAGCTATAGGGCCTGTAAGATGGCAGCCAGTTGCACGGACGTATAACGTAACGTTTATTTCAGAAGCATTGTATTGCCATATAAGGGTAGGTATAATGCTTCTTTTTATTTGATAAGGGTAGAATGTACATGGACAAAAGAGATGATTATAAGCAGACAATAATGAATATGGAGACGGTGCTTGCAAAGCTTCTGACACTGGATCATTCGATGTCAGAGCAGCAGTTAGATATGCAGATTCCGCAGTTACTTGAGCAGATTGGAGAATATACGCAGTCCGATCGTGTGTATTTTTTCGATTGGGCATCTCCGGACTGCCGGATTTATCGAAACACATATGAGTGGTGCAAAGAGGGAGTGTATTCCCTGCAGGAACGGATGCAGAAAATCTATGTGCAGATGATACCGTGTTGGCAAAAACGATTTGAACAGGGAGACTGTGTATGGATTGCAAACATAGATGATGTGCAAAATGAAATGCCATTTGAGTATGAATTGCTGCAGATGAGAGGTGTTCATACAGCGATTGTAGTGCCGGTCATGTCGCAGAATCATTTGAATGGGTTTATGGGACTCGATAATCCCGGAACGGAGTTCGGACAGCTGGCAGCAAAGTTGTTACAGGACGCGGGAACGCATATCAGTTATATTCGTGAATATCATAGAACTATGCAGAAAGAGCGCGGGCAGATGAAGCTTTTGGCACAGGCATTTGAGGAGGCACAGAAGGCGCATGTTGCGAAATCGGAGTTTTTATCCCGTATGTCACATAATATCCGTATGCCTTTAAATGATATCATAGGGATGATGGATATAAGTGAGCGCAGCTATGAAGATATAGAACTCATGAGAGCAAACCTTGTGAAGACAACGACGGAAACGAATTATCTGATGAAGCTGCTTGGAGATGCACTGGAGATGTGTAAGCTTCAGGATGGCTCAGCTGTGCTGGTGCAGGAAGAATTTTATATGGCAGATGTCATTGCAGAGATGATAGCATTTGCACAGGCGCGGGGAGAAGGAAAGAAAATAACGATTGCGGCGGATATTGCAGAAAATATCAGGTATTCCCGCGTGTATGGAAGCCCGATACATGTGCGGCAAATGCTGGAAAAAATACTTACAAATGCGATTCAGTATAATCGTTATGAGGGCATGGTAAAGTTCAAAGCCCGCATTGCGATGGAAAATGTGGCTCGTGTTGTGTATGAATTCACGATTGAAGATAATGGAGTTGGGATGGAGCCCGAGTTTATTGACCATATCTTTGAACCGTTTGTGCAGGAAGCAATGGATGTGCGTAGCAGTTATCAGGGAACCGGACTTGGCATGACGATAACGAAGAGTATTCTTGACCTTATGGATGGGAATATCCGTGTGGAAAGCAGAAAAAATGCCGGAAGCACATTTACTGTCACGATTCCTTTTGAGAAGGTCGCACGTGATGAGTTTGAAGGAAATATGCAGAAAGGGACAGTGCAGCCGGATGTGACAAATATGCGGATTCTACTTGCGGAAGATAATGACATAAACCGGGATGTTGTGAAGTTCATTCTGGAAGATGCAGGGGCGAAGGTGCACGCAGTGTCAGATGGATATCAGGCAGTGGAGGCATATCTTAATGCACCGGAGAATACCTATGATGTGATATTGATGGATGTCATGATGCCGAATATCGATGGATTGGAAGCTACGCGGATTATCCGTGGGCAGAAACGTGCAGATGCGCGCACGATAGGGATTGTGGCACTTAGTGTGAATGTATTTGCAGAAGACGTGCATCGAACCAGAGCTGCGGGAATGAATGAGCAGCTTACAAAGCCGTTAAATACAGAGAAGATGCTGCGGACGATCGCAAGGTATCGCAGGTGCTGAATAAAAAGAACAGAGTATTGCTTTTTCGTTTGATAAAGCAATACTTTTTTTGCGTGTGAAATGTGATATAATCATTATAGCTGGAGGTGTCTGTACATACAGGCATAATACGAGAACTTTATGGAGCCAACAGGCAACATGGAATAATGAGAGATAGGTTTTTGGGAAGGAGTTGTTACTATGAATTTATATGAGACAGATGCAGAATTTATGGAGCGCTTTGAACGGTTTGCGTTCAAGGAGATTGTAAATGAGAACGGAATGAAGCTGGATGACGAGACCCGGTATATGTCGATTCTCGCATCCCTGATCGGTTGTCAGGGCGTGGATGCGTATAAGGTAATTGTGGCGAAGGCACTGGACAGTGGCTTGTCACCAATGGTAATTAAGGAGATTGTGTATCAGTCTGTGGATTATCTTGGTATGGGAAGAGTCTGGCCGTTTCTGGTTGCCACGAATGTAGTGATGGAAGCAAAAGGAATCGAGCTTCCGCTTTTGGATTCGACAAGAGCCAAGCAGGGGCGCCTGGGCATGACGAAGCAGGAACGGCTGGAGAAGTCTGCGTCGGATGAGGCAGAGACTACAGGAGCAGGTGAGGATGCTGCTGAGGAGAAAAAGCTTGCGGAGCAGGCGGGAATCTTCGAGGAGCATATGAAGGAAGTCTGGAAGGACAGCCATATCAACAAATGGCTGAAGGAGAATTATTTCGGGAATGATTATCCGGGAAGCCGTCTGCCGCTTGCAAAACGGGAACTGGTAACGTTCTGTTTCTTATTCTCACAGGGAGGCTGCGATATGCAGGTGGTTGCACATGCAAAGGGCAACATGAAAATCGGGAATGACAAGGAATTGTTGATGCGTGTGATCTCGCAGAGCCTGCCATACATTGGATATCCGAGATGTTTAAATGCAGTGAATTGTGTCAATGAAGCTGAACGACAGATGAAGCAGGAGTAAGTGATGACAAAGCAGGGAAGATACAAGCAGAGTGGTGAACAATCTAAGAAGCATGTACATGTAAGTGAGAACGGACATACAGGAAATAAATCCGGCTGCCCCATCTCGAAGAAATGTGGTGGATGCCAGTATATTGACAAGTCCTATGCAGAGCAGTTAAAAATCAAGACCGATCAGGTGAAGAAGCTGCTTGCTCCATATGGTTCTGTGGATGAAATTATCGGCATGAAAGAACCCTATCATTACCGGAACAAGGTCAATGCGGCATTTCAGCATAAGCGAAATGGCGAGATTCTGGCGGGTGTGTATGAAGAGGGAACGCACCGTGTATTGTCGGTGGACGATTGTAAGATCGAGAATCGTCTGGCACAGGAGATTGTGGAGACAATCCGAGGGCTGCTGCGTTCCTTTAAGATTACCGTCTACAATGAAGATAGTGGGTATGGATTGCTGCGCCATGTGATGATCCGGACCGGACATGCGACCGGAGAAGTTATGGTTGTGCTTGTGACGGCATCGCCGATCTTCCCATCGAAGAAGAACTTTGCGAAGGCACTTGTCAAGGCGCATCCGCAGATCACGACGATCGTGCAGAATATCAATGACAAGGATACGAGCATGGTGCTTGGCGAGCGCAATCAGGTGTTGTACGGCAGAGGATTTATCGAGGATAAGCTGTGTGGGAAGACCTTCAAGATCTCGCCGACAAGTTTCTATCAGGTGAATCCGGTGCAGACTGAGCTCCTGTATAACAAGGCGATGGAATATGCAAACCTTACCGGCGAAGAGGTGGTCGTGGACGCCTACTGCGGAACCGGTACAATCGGAATCGTGGCAAGTGACCATGCGAAGCAGGTGATCGGTGTCGAACTGAACAAGGCAGCCGCGAAGGATGCCATCACGAACGTGAAACGAAACGAATGTAAGAATGTCCGGATCTATGATGGCGATGCAGGTAAATTCATGGTTGGCATGGCAGAAGCCGGAACGGATGTGGATGTTGTATTTTTGGATCCGCCGCGCAGTGGCAGCACACCGGAGTTCTTTGATTCCGTCTGTAAGCTGGCACCGAAGCGGATCGTGTATATCTCCTGCGGACCGGAAAGTCTGGCGCGGGATCTGAAATACCTGAAGAGCAAGCGGATGTATCAGGTGGAGAAGATTGCGCTTGTGGATTTATTTCCGTGGACGGAACATTGTGAGGCAGTGTGCCTGCTAAGTAGAGAAAGAAGTTCGTAGTTGGGGGAATAGAATTACATGAGAACAAATCACAAATTTCCATTTGCTATGACTAAGAAATCGTTGGTTGTATATATCGTTTTTACAGTACTTATGGGACTATTTCTGTTTTTTGTCAGAGGAGATATGGTTGGAAAGTGTGCGGCATGTATTGTTTGTCCGATGCTCAGTGTATATTTAATCTATGCGTATTGTAAAGAAAGAAAAGCAGATATGAAAGCGCATGAGACGAAGGCGCAATATATGAATGGCAGCTATTTTGAAAGCCCTGAATGGCATGTCAGACTGCCAAGAAGCGGAAACATTTACGATGTTGAGATCGAACTAAATGAGTTTCAGGTTCAAATGGCAATTGATAAGTTATCCACTTGCAAAATTGGTGAAGATTTGATAGGAAATCTTTCTGTAAACGAGCATAAAGAAAATGAATAAAAAAAGAAACGAGTGAGCCGCTTGAGTAAAAACTGTACGGTTGTAAAACTCATTTCTTGGATACATTTTATAACAGAATTAGATGATTTGTCAATCCGAGTATTTGAAAACTTGTCCGCCGGAATAGCGGATGTTCCGCGCAAATGCACAGATGGAAGAGAAATCCGCAGACTGCCAACAAAAGAAGATTTGGAATAATTAGGAACAAAGTTATGACGAAATATTATTTGACAAAAATTATTTATAATGGATTAACTTATTTTTTTATATGGTATAGCAACGATGAAGATGGTTTCTTGCTTTTTAATCAACGGCTGTTAGTTTTTTCTAGTGTCGAAGAAGCAAATATATTTGCGGATAAGGAACATATTATTTTTGAAAAAGGAATAACAGTCTTTTATCTATCTAAAATTACCGAGTTAATAGATAATGTAGAAATATCGCAAAATTGTCAAAGTTTAATAGATACATGGCATTTATTTAGTGATTTATCAAAATCACTAAATGAAGAATTTGTAGGAGATTATAATGATGAAGAAATTGTTGATATTTATAATAAGTTATTCTATGGAAGTAATTTGAAACTTCTAAAAAATGAAGAATATCATCCTAGTTTTAATGTTGATGAAAAAAATAAATGTTTGGAGATTTTTCAAAGTGGGTTATCAATACTAAACAAATATCTTAATTATGATTTTCGTAAATAAAGATATTATTTTGTTAAATAAAGAATATTGTGGTGACGTAGCTTTTGTCATGAAGAAGAGTCCCTCTGAAAATGAGAGATACGTTACAACCTGTACCTGTGGCACACCGAGACCAGAGAAGAAAATCGTAAAGAATTCTTGTACAGACGAAGAATAAAACAAGTGACAAATTCCGCCGAAGAGGTTATAATAAAACGAGCTGGCGTCCTACGCCAAATAGATTACGGAGGAAAGAAAAATGACAAATTGGAAAAATCTTGATACTTTGGATTCTTACAAGGCACTCAAAGCTTGTAAGGGCAGTGTAGATCTCACAACTGTTATGGCTGGTGAGAGCGGTGCAGACCGTGCGAAGAATTACAGCGTACCGATGGCAGAGAAGCTTACTTACAACTTCGCTGCAAAGGAAGTGGATGACACAGTTTTGGAGAAGCTTGCAGCCCTTGCCAAGGAAGCAGAGCTTGTTGACAAGTTCCAGGAGCTTTATAATGGTGCCGTTATCAATACAGGAGAGAACCGTCTGGTTCTTCATCAGATGACACGCGGTCAGCTTGGCGAGCCAGTCAAGGCAGATGGCGTGGATAAGAGAACATTTTACGTAGAGCAGCAGAACCGTATTGCAGAGTTTGCAAATAAGGTACACAATGGCGAGATCACAAATGCAGCTGGCGAGAAGTTCACAACGGTTGTACAGATCGGTATCGGTGGTAGTGACCTTGGTCCTCGTGCAATGTATCTTGCACTTGAGAACTGGGCAAAGAAGAACGGCACATTCAAGATGGATGCGAAGTTCATCAGCAACGTAGATCCGGATGATGCGGCAGCAGTTCTTGCATCTACCGATGTAGCACATGCAATCTTCGTACTTGTATCAAAGTCTGGTACAACATTGGAGACACTTACAAATGAGTCCTTCGTGAAGGACGCGCTTGCAAAGGCAGGTCTGGATGCTTCTAAGCATATGATTGCAGTTACAAGTGAGACATCTCCACTTGCAAAGAGCGATGATTACCTTGCAGCTTTCTTTATGGATGATTATATCGGTGGTCGTTATTCTTCTACATCAGCCGTTGGTGGTGCTGTACTTTCACTGGCATTTGGCCCGGATGTATTTGCACGTTTCTTAAATGGTGCAGCCGCAGAAGATGAGACAGCAAAGAATACAGATATCAGGAAGAACCCGGCTATGCTTGATGCATTGATCGGTGTTTACGAACGTAACGTACTTGGTTACCCTGCAACAACCGTTCTTCCATATTCACAGGCATTGAGCCGTTTCCCTGCACACCTGCAGCAGCTCGATATGGAGTCCAATGGTAAGTCTGTGAACCGTTTTGGTGAGCCGGTTGATTACCCAACAGGTCCAGTGATCTTCGGTGAGCCGGGAACAAACGGACAGCATTCCTTCTATCAGTTATTGCATCAGGGAACTGACATTGTTCCATTGCAGTTTATTGCATTCAAGAACAGCCAGATCGGCACGGATGTAGAGATTCAGGGAAGCACAAGCCAGAAGAAGCTCTGCGCAAATGTTGCTGCACAGATCGTAGCATTTGCATGTGGTAAGAAGGATGAGAACAGCAACAAGAACTTCAAGGGTGGTCGTCCATCTTCTATCATTATCGGTGAGCAGCTTGATCCAGAGACACTTGGTGCACTGCTTGCACATTTCGAGAACAAGGTTATGTTCCAGGGATTCCTGTGGAACATCAACAGCTTCGATCAGGAAGGTGTTCAGCTTGGTAAGGTACTTGCAAAGAAGGTACTTGCACACGAGACGGATGGTGCGTTGAAGGTATTCAGCGATCTGCTTAACATCTAATCGATAATAGATTATAAAGGACATGAGACTTTTATTGTATTCCTACAATAAAAGTCTCTTTTGTCTACCTAAATCAAATTAAAGAAACACAGGGGAATAAGAATGGAAGTGAAAGAGAAAAATCCAAATAGAATAATCAAATTATGCGTTATTATAGGACTCCTATTGATTACCTTGGTAATGGGTGTGTATATGATAAATGTGGCATATCACAAAATCGACAATCCAAACGGTGTGGATGCGTATTTTATATTACATTGTATTGCATATGGATTGTTGTTTGTATTGTTGGCGTTTGTCAGCATTCAGGCGATGTTTGGCACAAAGTGGAAGACTTCTTTTGAGAAACTTTTTCTGCCAATGATTATTGTACTTGGATTTTTGTATTTGCTTATTATTCCGATTATGGTAGTTCCAGATGAGTATGTACACATATATACAGCATATGACATGTCGGATGTTATGATGGGAACGCACGATGCGGAAACTGTCATGATGCGGCAGGCGGATAACGAACATATGTATAATGCACGTGGTATTACGAAGGAAGATTACAATAGTCAATATGAGGGGCTGTTTCAGCGACCGGAAAAAACGAATCTGATAAAGACAGCACATGTTTCGACGCAGTCTCCGCGTTATCTGTATATTTTATCCGGACTTGGAATTACAATTGGACGGTTGTTAGGGGCGAGCACAACTATGTTGTATTTGCTTGGACGATTGATGAATCTGCTTGCTTTTATAGCGGCAGCTTATTATGCGATAAAGCGGATTCCATTTGGTAAAGGAATCGTTATGGTATGGGCGCTTTTGCCAATTACATTGCAACAGGTATGTTCTTTTTCCTATGATTCGCAGTTGTTTGCTTTATGTATTCTTGTAATAGCGACAACAATGTCAGCAGTTTACGGACAGGAAACAAATCGGAGATCGAAGCTTGTAAATAATATTGTTATGGTATTGAGCAGCTTATTATTGCTACCATGTAAAGGCTTTTCTCTGTTGCCATTGGTTGTATTGCCGTTGATGTTGATCCCTCGAATTCTGCAACAGCACAAAGATAAGGTGGATGCGGTCAAACAGAAAATTAAACCTTGGATGAAGGTGCTTATGATTGTCATTGCAGGTATATTTGTAGTGGCTTGTGTGATGGTTCTGGTTCTCGTGGTTCGGCGCTGGCTACAACCAGAAAATATTAACAGTACTTATATTGCATGGTCCGATTCCAAAGGGTATACAATGGGGTATTTCTTAAAAAATCCGATCCAATTTTTTGAAATATTACTCAATACGCTTTGGTATGAATCAGGAAAGCATATCCAGCAGATGTTGGGAAGCTATCTTGGATGGCTTGATATTGAAGTTCCACTGGTGTTTGTAATAGGATTTTTATTGTTGCTGTTATATGTTTCTATGCGGAAAGAAAACGAAGAACAGTTGATAACAGTGGGAGACCGGATTTGGATGCTTTTGGTGTTTGTCGGCGTCAGTGGGCTGGCAGTTGCAGCGATGCTTTTATATTGGACGCCATATCAATTTGTTGTGGTAGCGGGTGTACAGGGAAGATATTTCCTTCCGGCACTTGTGGTTGGTTTGCTTGCAGTTCGGACAAAACGGACATGTGTATCAGGAAATGCAGATCAATATGCTGCTATGTGGACGGTGTTTTTACAGATGTATGTGATAACAGCAATATTCCGGGCAGTGAACAACGTATAGTTCAATCTATGAGAGAAGAAGTAGGAGTATAAAAATATGGGTCAGATAAAAAGAGTGCTTTCTTTTTCAAAAAGAATGATGCGCTGTCTGGGTAAAGAAGGATGGCATGTATTTTGTTATAAGTTAAATCATCGTCTACACAAGAAAAATGAATATGACATGTGGATGCTGCAAAATGAACAGCAATATAAAGAGCCAGAACAGGAGTTGGAATATAAACCACTCATCTCGGTTGTTGTGCCAGTATATAATGTGGAACCACAGATGTTAACGGCATGCATTCAATCTGTGCAGAATCAGACATATGATAATTGGGAGTTGTGCCTTGTAGATGATTGTTCAACCGATGCGCGTGTCAGAGAGACTTTGCGGCAATTTGAAGGAGTGGAGCGCATTAAAATAAAATACCGCAGTGAGAATGGACATATATCCAGAACTACAAACGATGGAATTGCAATGGCAGAGGGCGAATTTGTTGCGCTTTTGGATTGTGATGATCTGTATGCAGAAAATGCACTGTATGAAATTGCGAAAAAGCTAAATGAAGATCATACACTGGATTTTATTTACAGCGATGAGGACAAATTATCTGAGGATGGGACAAAAAGAAGGAATCCGTTTTTTAAGCCGGATTGGTCTCCAGATACATTTATGTCTTTGATGTATACCTGCCATTTGGCGGTGTATCGCAAATCCTTGCTGGACGAAATGGGCGGTTTGCGTGTAGGCTTGGAAGGTTCGCAGGACTATGATCTTGTTTTGCGGGTGATGGAGAAGACGAATCGTATAGGGCATGTGCCAAAAATCCTTTATCATTGGCGGGAACGTGAAGAGTCTACGGCAAATGATATATCGGCAAAGCCATATATTATTGAAACGACAAAGAAGGCGAAGCTCGAAGCCCTGGAGCGAAGAGGCGTTAAAGGGCATCTGGAATATATTAAAGATATAGTGATGTTCCGCGTGGTTTATGAAGTTGTGGGAAATCCCAGAGTAAGCATTATTATTCCGTCTAAGGATAATTATGACATTTTAAAGCAATGTCTGACGTCCATCCGAAAGGAAACGAAATATCAAAATTATGAAATCATTGTTGTGGACAATGGCAGTGCAGAAGAAACACATGCGAAATATACACAAATGTGTAAAGAATTGGAGTGCAAATATCATTACGCGCCAATGGAGTTTAATTTTTCAAAGATGTGCAACATTGGGGCACATCTGGCAGATGGACAGTTCCTTCTGTTTTTAAATGACGATATTCGTGTTGAGGGAGCGGAATGGCTGGAACGGATGCTGGGACATGCACAGCAGCCACATACAGGTGCGGTTGGATGTAAATTAATTTACCCAAATACGAATTTGATACAGCATGTAGGTGTTGTCAGTTTTATGGTTGGACCAGGACATGCATTTCAACGGATTAACGACGATTTGAATTGTTATTGGGGACGAAATAAGCTGGAATATAATTACAGTGCGGTGACCGGTGCGTGTCTTATGATTGACCGGAATAAATATGATCAGGTGGGTGGTTTTTCGGAACAGTTACCAGTGGCATATAACGATATTGACTTATGTTTTAATTTAGTGGAAGCAGGATATTATAATGTTGTGCGAACAGATGTCCGTTTATACCATTATGAATCTGTCAGCCGTGGCTATGACGCTGTATCCCCAGAAAAAGCCGCCAGACAGCAACGGGAAATGAAAAAATTGTATGATCGTCATCCGGAATTTAAGGGGTATGATCCGTGTTATAACCCAAATCTGATTGGAAACAGTGATAACTTCTCGTTACGGCTGTTGAAAGTAAAGGAAATCGAAACGCCTGAGGAAACGCAACAGGTGCTTGTTGAAAAAGGAAGTCTGCAATACAAGGTGGAAGAGTTTACAGATGAAGCAGTCGTAAAAATCAGTGGTTGGGCCTTGAATCGAAAAACATTGCGTGCGGGAACGCTCAATATTGTTTTAACTGGACAGGACAAGCAACAGTACATTGTAAAATCAGAGCGACTGTACAGACCAGATGTCCGGGATGCGTTTGGTAAGCGAAGGTTAGCATTTGCTGGTTTTGAGGCTGCATTTATAAAGCAGAATCTGCCTAAACAGCATTATGAGGTATCTCTTGTGCTGGATGGAGATGCCCGTATGGTTGGGAGTATTGTAGTTGCATAAAAGTTATGGAAAATACACTTGCATTTTAAACCGGGTTAGTATATACTAACTTATAGTTAGGTCTGGCTAACCTAGCACGTGTAAATCATTTCGGAACTCCTGCTTCTGAACGAGGAGAGACCGTCAGAAGCAAGAGACTCCGTTAAAATGCAAATTGAAAGGAGTACATAACAATGGATTATTTAGAAATTGAAAAGGTTATTGGCCGTGAGATCTTGGATTCCAGAGGAAATCCAACGGTAGAGGCAGAGGTTTATCTGGCAGATGGAACCATCGGAAGAGGTACTGCACCAAGTGGTGCATCCACTGGAGAGTTCGAGGCACTGGAGCTTCGTGATGGCGATAAGAGCCGTTACCTTGGCAAGGGTGTCACAAAGGCAGTTGAAAATATCAATACAATTATCAATGATGCAATCGAGGGTATGGATGCATCAGATATCTATGCAGTGGATCAGGCTATGATTCAGGCAGATGGAACAAAGGACAAGTCTAAGCTTGGTGCGAATGCGATTCTTGCAGTATCTATCGCATGCTGCCGTGCAGCAGCAACATCCCTTGATATTCCACTGTATCGTTTCCTTGGTGGCGTATCTGGAAATCGTATGCCAGTTCCAATGATGAACATCGTAAACGGTGGATGTCATGCACTTTCTTCTGGACTTGATGTACAGGAGTTCATGATCATGCCGGTTGGCGCTCCATCGTTCAAAGAGTGTCTGCGTTGGTGTGCAGAAGTTTTCCATGCATTGGCTGCAATTTTGAAAGAGCGTGGACTTGCAACATCCGTTGGTGATGAGGGTGGATTTGCCCCTGCTTTGAAGTCTGATGAGGAAGCAATCGAGACAATTCTCGAAGCTGTAAAGAGAGCAGGTTATGAGCCGGGCAAGGATTTCAAGATTGCTATGGATGCAGCTTCTTCTGAGTGGAAGAGCGAAAAAGGAAAGGGCTACTACAAGCTTCCGAAGGCGGGTACAGAGTATACAGCTGAGCAGTTGATCGAGCACTGGGAAGCACTTTGCGAGAAATATCCAATCATCTCAATCGAGGATGGTCTGGATGAAGAGGACTGGGAAGGCTGGCAGAAGCTGACTGCAAGACTTGGTGGCAAGGTTCAGCTTGTTGGCGATGACCTGTTCGTAACAAATACAGAGAGACTGGCAAAGGGAATTGAGCTTGGCGCAGGAAATGCAATCCTGATCAAGTTGAATCAGATTGGATCTGTTTCTGAGACATTGGAAGCAATCAAGATGGCGCACAAGGCTGGATACACAGCAATCAGCTCACACAGATCTGGTGAGACGGCTGATACAACGATTGCAGACCTTGCAGTTGCACTTAATACATGCCAGATCAAGACAGGTGCGCCTTCTCGTTCTGAGCGTGTTGCAAAGTACAACCAGCTGCTCCGTATTGAGGAAGAGCTTGGCGCAAGCGCTGTATATCCAGGAATGAAAGCATTTAATGTAAAGCAATAATAGAAATCTGCCGATATATAGAATAGAAGAAAGAAAAAAAGTCGTCGGACTGGGACCTGGATTCCCGGCTCGGCGGCTTTTCCGTTTTAAGAATTAAGATAATTAAAATACAACAACTAACAGCATCTTGAACTGTTCTGCACCATAGACGGCATGTGGATGCTTGGCTGGCATTACGATGGATTCACCTTCGTGCAGGATATATTCAACACCATCGATTGTGATTCTGCCGACACCATCTAAGCAGGTAACAAATGCATCGCCGCCGGACTCGTGTGTGCTGATCGCCTCGTCCTTGTCAAAGGCAAATAATGTGATAGATACGGCGTCATTCTGGGCGAGTGTCTTGCTGACAACCTGTCCCTCCTGATAAGTAACCTGATCCTTCAATACATGTACTTCTGATTTGGAAATATTCTTAATAAGATTCATAAAAATGTATTCCTTTCTTTTTTAAAATCCATATTTGGACATATAAAGTATATCATAAACTCTATTATACCCCGTATATTTAATATGAAAACAGTAAAAAACTTTATAAATTGAGGGAAAAATGTTGTCAAAAGCTGGAAAACTGTGTAATATAGAGAACATGTTGTTAAAATAAAATAAAGGAGAGTAGGAAACATGTGGGAAGCAATTAATAGCTTTTTGACAAAAGTAGATGATTTCGTCTGGGGTCCGCCGCTTATGATTTTGATCATTGCAGGTGGAATCCTTCTTACCATCCGTATGGGTGTGCTGCAGGTCCGTAAACTGCCGCTTGCCCTGAAATGGATGGTGAAAAATGAGGAAGAGGGTGAAGGAGAAGTAACTTCGTTCGGTGCACTCTGTACGGCGCTTTCAGCGACAATCGGAACCGGAAATATCGTCGGTGTCGCAACAGCAATCGGAGCCGGTGGCCCGGGTGCCCTGTTCTGGATGGTGCTTGCTGCATTCTTCGGAATGGCAACCAAGTATGCAGAGGGACTCCTTGCAGTTAAGTATCGTGTGGTAGATGAAGACAATCATGCACTCGGTGGACCATTCTACTATATCGAAAAAGGTATGGGTACAAAGTGGAAATGGCTTGCGAAGATCTTTGCATTCTTCGGTATCTGTGTAGGATTGTTCGGTATCGGAACATTCTCACAGGTGAATGGTATTGCATCGGCTGTCGAGGGATTCTTCGATCCGAATGAATCATGGAGCGTAGAGATTCCTGGAATCGGTACATATTCGTGGACGGTAGTTATTGCATCTTTGATCCTGAGTGTCTGCGTGGCACTTGTGTTGATCGGTGGTATCAAGCGTATTGCAAATGTATCCCAGATCGTCGTCCCATTTATGGCAGTGCTTTATGTTCTGCTTTGTCTGGTGCTTCTCATCTGCAATATCAAAGAGATTCCGGATGCGTTTGTAACAATCGTAAAGGGCGCATTCAATCCAAAGGCAGTGACCGGTGGTGTGGTTGGTACGATGATCGTTGCAATGCAGAAGGGTGTTGCAAGAGGTATCTTCTCAAATGAATCCGGTCTTGGTTCTGCACCAATCGCTGCAGCCGCAGCAAAGACAAAGGAGCCGGTACGTCAGGGTCTGGTTTCCATGACGGGTACATTTATTGATACAATCATCATCTGTACGATGACAGGACTTTCTATCGTATTGACAGGTGCTTGGCAGCAGGAAGGCTTAGAGGGTGTACAGGTAACAACCTACGCATTCCAGGAGGGACTTCCGATTTCCGAGCAGGTAGCTGCGTTCCTGTTGATGCTTTGTCTGGTATTCTTCGCATTTACAACGATCCTCGGATGGGATTACTATTCGGAGCGCTGTCTGGAATACCTGTCAGGCAAGAACAAGAAAGCAATCCTTGTATATCGCTGGTTGTATATCTTGGCAGTATTCATCGGACCATACATGACAGTAAAGGCAGTATGGACGATTGCCGATATCTTCAACGGATTGATGGCGATTCCAAACATGATCGCAATCTTCGCTTTGAGTGGTGTGGTTGTGAAGGAGACAAAGGACTTCTTCAAACGCCATGCAGAGCAGAATCAGTTTAAGTAAATAACATGATTTTGAAACAGGTGTGCTGTATTGTTGCGGCATACCTGTTTTTTGTATAATCAAGACTTCACACTTTTTTCACAATTTTTATTAGCACTCGCTATTGACGAGTGCTAATAAGTATGCTATAGTACACCTAGAACATGAGGGAAGACCTAGAGAAGGGAACCCGAGTGGGAAGGAAAGTTGATATTGTAATTGCAATTAAATAGTGAATGGATGCCGTCAAGAAACATAGATTGCAATTACTGAGTGAAGTATAAAAGGAGGTATGGCTTATGTTAATGCCAAGTTTATTTACAAATAGTTTTATGGATGATTTCTTTGATGCACCAAGTTTTGGTGTCTATAAGTATGATGCACCGGCACAGAATCTGATGAGTACTGATGTGTTTGAGAAAGAAGACGGTTACGAGATTGATATGAACCTTCCAGGATTTAAGAAGGAAGATGTAACCGGTGAAGTGAAGGATGGTTACCTGATCATCAAGGCTTCTACAAAGAACTCTAAGGATGAGAAGGATGCCAAGGGCAAATATATCCGTAAGGAACGTTATGAAGGTTCCTGCAACAGATCCTTCTATGTGGGCGATGCGATCACACAGGATGATATCAAGGCAAAATTCGAAGATGGTGTCTTGAAGATCTCTGTTCCAAAGAAGGAAGCAAAGCCACAGGTGGAAGAGAAGAAATTCATTGCCATCGAAGGATAATTTAAAATAGCTAGCCAGACGATTTTTCGTTTCCCCTCTCTTACTGGGCGGTCACATGATGTGGCCGCCCTTTTAGCGTTCATAAATGTTAATTGTGCATGTGACCGCTAGGCGGATTGGCAGATCCTAGCTGCGGTGGGAGTCCTCCGTTCAGACAGGCATTGCCGTGCGACATTCATATCATTAAATGGAATCCGCTTATCCCGGCAAACAATAAATTCTTCGTGCCCTTTTCCAAGGATCAGAAGAATGTCGTCCGTATCTAACAGGGAGATTCCCTTTCGAATAGCGTCCTTCCGGTCATGCACGATTTCGTAGTTATCGTAAGAAAGCCCGGATGTCATATCATGGTAGATCTGTGCCTGATCTTCATAATGAGGATCGTCGTGCGTCATTATAACGTAATCAGCATGCTTGCAGGCAATCGCGGACATCTTCGCACGTTTATCCCGGTCTCTTTCACCAGTGCATCCAAACACGACATAGATGCTGCCGGAGGTAAGTGCACGTGCGGCAGTCAGAACCTTGCTCATGGCGTCTGGCGTATGTGCGTAGTCTACCATGATCAGATTATTTCCTGTGTGGATACATTCGGTTCTGCCCTTTGGAAGTGTAAGTGCTGCGGCTGCCTGTGCGATGGTGGCACTGTCAAACTGCTCCAGTGTCAGAATCACAACGGAAGCCATCAGATTGTAGATATTGTAAGTGCCGATCAGATTGGTCGAGAAGTTCTGGGTAAATGCAGGGCACTGTACCGAGAATTCTGTATGTTCCTTGTCTGCGGCATCCAAAGCTACTTTGAAATCTCCGCCGGTAAAGCCGAAGGTTACATTCTCATTTTCTTCAAGCAGAAAATAGTGCTTGTAGGAATCGTCATAGTTGATGATCGCTTTGCCGGATGGCTTTAACATGCGGAATAATTCCTGCTTTGCAAGGGCATAGCGTTCCATCGTCTTGTGGAAATCCAGATGATCCTGTGTCAGGTTTGTGAAGACCGCATAGTCAAACTGCAACGTCTCGACACGGTGATTTGCAAGTCCCTGACTGCTTACTTCCATGACAACATACTCACAGCCGAGCGACAGGCATTGCAGCAGAATCGCGTACAGATCATAGATATCGGGGGTCGTGTTCGCGAGACTGCGGATCTTCTCGCCGACGTAGAAGCCGATTGTGCCAATATAGCCACATTTTCTGCCAAGCTTATTCAACATCTGGTGAAGCAGAAATGCTGATGTAGTTTTTCCGTTTGTACCGGTGATGCCGATCAGCTTGAGTTTGCTGATTTTGTCGTAGTAAGTATCTTTCAGATAATTGACCAGATATGCTCTGGTATCCTCGACGATACAGGTTTCCACCTCGTAGCTTCCTTCCTCGCAGATGATCTTCGCTGCGCCGTTTTCAATTGCCTGTCGGATATAGGCATGTCCGTCGTGGTCGATGCCGCGCAGTGCCACAAAAGTGTCGCCCTTTTCGATTTTTCTTGAGTCTATTTTTACGTTCATTTATCTCCCTGTCTTTCCTGAAAATATGTGTCCGGATTTCCTAAAATCCCCTGTTAACATAACATACCAAATAATTGCATCAAAGTTGCATCAAAAGTGTAACGAAGTTGCAAAATAAATATTTATAATTTGTATAATTTTGTAAATGATTATAAATAACGTACGAATCCGCTGGTTTTATGATGCTGTTTGAAATATTTATTATTTACAAAACATATGTTCTATACTAAAATAAAAACAGTATGTGAAATAAGACACGGATTTATCTATGTGGAGTGACGGTATGCGGCAGTATATAGCAATTGATCTGAAATCATTTTATGCGTCGGTGGAGTGCGTGGAGCGGGGATTGAACCCGCTCACAACGAACCTCGTCGTAGCAGATGAGAGCCGGACAGAGAAGACAATCTGTCTGGCTGTTTCGCCATCCCTGAAATCCTATGGCATATCGGGGCGGGCGCGCTTGTTCGAAGTTGTGCAGCGGGTAAAAGAGATCAACCGTCAGCGGCTGGCATTTGCACCGGGGCGGGAATTTAACGGATCGTCGTATGAAAATCTGAAGGTGAAAGCGGATCCAAGGCTGGCGCTGGACTATATTGCGGCGAAGCCGCGGATGGCGTATTACATGGAATATAGCACGCGTATTTACGATATCTACCTGAAATATGTCGCGCCGGAGGATATGCATGTCTATTCGGTGGATGAGGTGTTCATTGATGCGACGACATACCTGAATACCTATCAGATGACAGCAAGACGGCTTGCAGAGACAATGATACGGGATGTCTATGAAACGACAGGAATCACGGCGACGGCGGGGATTGGAACGAATCTGTATCTGGCAAAGATTGCGATGGATATCGAGGCGAAGCATATGCAGCCGGATGAACGTGGCGCGCGGATCGCGGAGCTTGATGAGATGAGCTACCGCAGACTGTTGTGGAACCATGAACCGCTGACGGATTTCTGGCGTGTGGGGGCGGGTTACCAGAAGAAGCTGCATGCACAGGATCTGTATACGATGGGAGATATTGCCCGGTGTTCACTGGGCGGAGAAGATGATTACTATAACGAAGATCTGCTGTATAAGCTTTTCGGGGTGAATGCAGAGCTGCTGATCGACCATGCATGGGGCTATGAACCGTGTACGATCGCAGAGATTAAGGCGTACCGCCCGGAGAGTAATAGCATTAGTTCGGGGCAGGTGTTGCAATGCCCGTATACATGTGAGAAAGCACGTGTGGTTGTACAGGAAATGACAGAGGGACTGGTGCTGGAACTGGTTGAAAAGGGGCTTGTCACAAATCAGATGGTACTTACAGTTGGCTATGATATCGAGAATCTGTCTGGGGGAGCAAATGGGTATCACGGTGAGGTGACGCGTGACCGCTATGGGCGGAAGGTGCCGAAGCACGCACACGGGACAGAGAATCTGGACAGTTATACATCGTCAACAAGCAGGATTGAGGCGGCGGTGCTTCGCTTATATGACCGGATTGTGGATGAGAATCTGCTTGTGCGGCGGATGTATGTGGTAGCCAATCATGTGATCCGGAAGGAAGATGTGAAGGAAGAGACTTCTGGATTTGAACAGATGGATTTATTTACCGATTATGCGGCGTTGGAAAAGGAGAAGGAAGCAGAGAAAGAAAAGGAAGCAAAAGAAGCGCAGATTCAGCAGGCATTGCTTGCAATCAAACATAAATACGGTAAAAATGCAGTTCTACGTGGAATGAATTTCCGCGAGGGCGCAACGGCGCGTGACAGGAATAATCAGATCGGAGGACATAAGGCGTGAGACGGGATTACAGTGATATCATCGACCGGGAACGCCCGGTGTCGAAGAAGCATCCGCCGATGGATCGGATGATGCGTGCGGCGCAGTTTGCCCCATTTGCAGCGCTTACGGGACATGATGAAGCGGTGCGGGAGACGGCACGGCTGACAGAGGAAGAGATCGAACTTGATGAGTATGAGGTTGCGGAACTAAACCGGAAGCTGCAGTGGTTAGCGGAGCACAAGGATACGGAAGTAGCGGTCGTACATTTTGTGAAGGATGCGAAAAAAGAGGGCGGTGCCTATGTGAAGGACACCGGAATTCTGAAGAAAATAGATGAACATACGCATACACTTGTGTTAGTATGTGAACAGGAAGAAGTGCAGATAGATATATGGAAAATAATAGAAATTTTAATCTGATTTTAATCTTTCCTACCTTATAGATTAATTTTGGTGCCGTAAGATAAGGACACAATCAAGAACAGCAAAGAACAAATTACAAAACCGCTGTTACAGAAAATGGAGGATATCAGATATGGATCAGTTAGAAAAGGTAGAAAAAATCAGAGAGAAAACAGGCGTCAGTTATGAGGATGCCAAGAGTGCACTCGAAGCATGTAATTATGATCTGCTCGATGCGATCGTGTATTTAGAGAAGCTTGGAAAGATCAAGGCACCGGAGGTTGGCACTTATACGACGACTCCGCAGGAGACATCGAACGAGCTGGCACAGGCACAGGCTGCCTACGAGCAGTCTTGCAAGAAGAAAACATTCGGTGAGCGTATGGATGAGTTCTTCGCGTGGGTAGGCGATATCATCAAGAAGGGCTGCGAGAAGAACTTCATCATTGAGCGTAAGGGTGAGCGTTTTATGCGGATGCCGATCATCATATTCATACTGCTTTTGATCTTCGCATTCTGGATCTGTGTACCACTTTTGATCATCGGACTCTTCTGCGACTGCAGGTACCATTTCGAGGGTGACGCGAAAACAGTTCAGGACATCAACAACGCCTGCGATAAGGCATCCGATGCCTGCGCGGGAGTAAAAGAAGACATCAAGAAATAAAAATCTGAAACATAGAGATAGGAAAACCAAGTAGTGGCGAAAAAACGACAACAGGTAGTTATATAAAGAGATGGACAGAGTACCAATTTTAATGCAGACCATTGGAACATGTCGGTACTTAACGAATTGTGCCGGTTTACCGGTGCAATGAGTTTAGTACCGCTACATGTGGAAGTGAGCGAGAGCGCGTCTGCATGTAATTGCGTACTCTGTCTATCTCGTGGAATATATACAATTTGTCGTTTTTTCGCAGTAGTAGGAGACGATATGAGCAGGATTTTGATCATTGAAGATGAAGCGGGCATCGCCCGTTTCGTCGAACTGGAATTAAAACATGAAGGAAATGAAGTCGAGAAGGCGGCAGACGGCAGAGAGGGCTTGGACAAAGCCCTCTCCGGTTCGTTTGACCTGATCTTACTTGATGTGATGCTGCCGGGATTAAATGGCATGGAAGTGCTGCGCAGACTCCGGCAGGAGAAGGACACGCCGGTCATTATGCTCACGGCACGCGACGCTGTGATGGATAAGGTAGCAGGGCTGGACGCTGGTGCGGATGATTATATCACGAAGCCATTTGCCATCGAGGAGCTGCTGGCGCGTATCCGCGTCGCGCTAAAGAAGCATGCGCGTACAGAGGATGCACCGACACATAAGCTGGAGGTGCTGGGTGTCTGCTTAGACGAAGACCGCCACGAGGTGACTGTGCAGGGCGAAAATGTGGAGCTTACGAACCGTGAATTCGAGTTGCTGCACACGTTGATGCGGAACAAGAATATTGTACTTACCCGGGAGAAGCTTCTAAATGAGGTCTGTGGGTATGATTATGTCGGCGAGACGAATATCATTGATGTGTATGTGCGGTATCTGCGGACGAAGATTGACGATCATTTTGGAATTAAGCTGATCCAGACAGTTCGCGGAGTCGGATATTGCATCAAGGAGTCATAGGAGTGATTGGATGAGAGAAGAACGGACAAATCGGAAGACAACCTCTATTGCCCGGAAGATTCATGTCGGATACTGGTTCCGGCGCTTTTTTGCGTTGCTGGGACTTGATATTGTGATACTCGGAATGTTGTTCGTGGCGGTGCTGGTATGGCGGCTTGATACGACAGATGCAGACTGGATGTCCGGGGCGAAGCCGGTGCATATTACATGGTCGGGTGATTCATATGCCACATGGGCGATGACCACACAGGTCGGTAAGAACACGGACAATTTTCTGGTGCATGAGGTTCTGGATTATGCGGCTATACCGCTCATTGTGGTTGGCGCGGTGGAACTTATGATGCTCATTTCTGCGTGCTTTGGTATACGGAATATCAGACGGAAGCTGCGTCCGTTGAATGATCTTGCTGTGCGTGCGGAAGCACTCTCAAATATGAGCGGTGATGAGGTAAATCTGGAGCATCTGGAACAGGCAATCTCGAATGTCTCCGTTGATGCGAATGATATACGGATATCGACCGGGGATAAGGATTTGCAGAGCATTGAGGTGGCACTGAATAATCTGCTCGCTCGGATGCAGGAGAGTAAGCTGCAGCAGGCGCGGTTCGTGTCGGATGCATCGCATGAGCTGCGGACGCCGATCTCCGTGATTCAGGGCTATGTAAACATGCTCGACCGCTGGGGCAAAGAAGATGAAGCAGTGCTAAATGAGTCGATTGAAGCGCTCAAGAACGAATCTGACCATATGAAGGATCTGATTGAACAGCTTCTATTCTTAGCGCGCGGAGATAGTGGGCGGAATACATTGAAGCCGGTCGAAGTGGACTTAAATGACCTTGTGCAGGAGGTGTACGAGGAATCCATGATGATTGATGAGACGCATCCGTACGAATTTTCAGCCTGCCCAGGCTGTATGGTGCGTGGCGATGTTGCCATGCTGAAACAGTCTATTCGTATTTTCGTACAGAATGCGGCAAAGTATTCGGAAGGGGGCGATACGATTCATTTTACAGTCGGGCGGTCAGAGCAAGGCGTCTATTATCAGGTGCAGGATGAAGGTATCGGCATGCAGGCATCCGAGGTCGTGCATATCTTTGAGCGGTTTTATCGTTCCGATGAGGCACGCAACAGTGAGACGGGCGGATCAGGTCTTGGACTATCCATTGCAAAATGGATCGTAGATGCACATGATGGACAGATTGACGTGTTGACCAGACCGGATTTTGGAACGCGGTTCCGCGTGACATTCCCTTGTAGTAACACTGTGAATATGGTACAATAAGGTTTCAATTTTATTGTTAATAAGGAATTGCGAATATACGGGGAGTGTAAGAATTAAGGATATGAGATCTTCAAAGAAAACGCAGAAAAAAGAACGGGGTTTAAACATTATTATCGTTGGATGCGGAAAAGTTGGAAGTACGCTGGTGGAGAAGCTCAGCAAGGAATCCCATGATATTACCGTCATTGATCAGAAGAATGAGGTGATTCAGCGGATTACGGAAGACTACGATGTTATGGGCTTTACCGGAAATGGTGCGAGCTACAGCATCCAGATTGAGGCGGGTATTCAGGATGCGGATGTTCTGATTGCCGTGACGGAAAGTGATGAGTTAAATCTGCTCAGCTGTACGATCGCGAAAAAGGTCGGTGACTGTGCTACCATCGCACGTGTCCGGAACCCGGATTACAGTATGGAGCTTTCGTATCTTCGAAATCAGCTTGGACTTTCGCTGATCATTAATCCGGAGTTGGAGACTGCACGCGAGATTGCACGTCTGCTGCGTCTGCCGTCGGCCCTTGAGATCAACTCCTTTGCGCGTGGACATGCGGAGCTTGTGAAGTTCAAGATTCCGAAGGGAAATCTGCTGCACGATAAGCCGATTTCGGCGATGCATGAGTTAAACTGTGATATGCTTGTCTGTGGTGTCGAGCGGGATGGGAACCTGATTATCCCGGATGGTTCTTTCATCATGCGTGGCGGTGATGCCGTGACATTTCTTGCGACACCGACAAACAGTATGGATTTCTTCAAGAAGATCGGTGTCGATACACATAAGGTCAAAAACTGCATGATCATTGGAGGAGGAAAAACCTCGTATTATCTTGGAAAACAGCTGATTTCATCCGGTGTGGAGGTCAAGATTCTGGAGTTGGATGAGAAACGGTGTGAGGAGCTGAGCGTATTACTTCCGAAGGCACTGATCTTGCATGGCGATGGCTCGGACGAAGACCTGCTCCGTGAGGAGGGCATCGAGAGTACGGAATCGTTTGTTCCGCTGACCGGACTTGACGAGGAGAATATCCTGCTTACGTTATTTGCGAGAAAATGCTCTGACACAAAGGTGATCACGAAGATCAATCGGAGCACATTCAGTGATGTGCTTGATAGTCTGGACATCGGAAGTATCGTATATCCACGTTATATTACAGCAGAGAAGATTCTGGCGTATATCCGTGCGATGCAGAATTCGGTCGGAAGTAATATTGAGACACTGTATCATATCTTTGATAACCGGGCGGAGGCACTGGAGTTTAAGGTTGAGAAGGATTCTCCGGTAATCGGGAAACCGATCATGGAGTTGAAATTGAAGGATAACCTTCTGCTTGCCTGTCTGAACCGGAATGGTAAGGTCATTATTCCGCGTGGTCAGGATGTCATCTGCGAGGGAGATTACGTGGTCGTTGTTACAACGCACACGGGCTTTACCGATGTCAGCGATATTTTGAAATGGCAGTAAGGGAGATTTTTTTGGAGACAGATTATGAACTACTCAGTTGTTATTTATATATTAGGCTGGATCATGGAAATCGAAGCAGCATTTCTGGCTCTCCCTGGGATCGTGTCTGCGATCTATGGTGAGAAGGGCGGCTTTGCTTTTTTGTGGGTGGCACTTGGCAGTGCGGTTGCAGGTTCAGCAATTATTTTGCGGAAACCGAAGAACATGCGGTTTTATCTGCGGGAAGGTTTCGTGACGGTAGCACTTTCGTGGATTCTGATGTCTGTGATTGGATGTCTGCCGTTTGTGATCAATGGTGATATTCCGCATTTTGCAGATGCGCTTTTTGAGATGATATCAGGATTTACAACAACGGGTGCGACGGTTGTATCGGATGTGGAAGGCCTGACGAAGGGCAGCTTATTCTGGCGAAGCTTCAGCCATTGGATCGGAGGCATGGGCGTTCTTGTATTTCTGCTTGCCATCGTGCCGATGGCGGGAGGCAGCCACATGAACCTGATGAAGGCGGAAAGCCCGGGACCTTCGGTTGGAAAGCTGGTTCCGAAGGTGCGTCAGACAGCCAAATATCTGTATATTATTTATTTTGCCCTGACCATGATAGAGGTGATTTTTCTACTCTTTGGAGGAATGAATCTGTTTGAAGCTCTGACAACGTCGTTTGGAACAGCCGGAACCGGAGGTTTTGCAATCTGGAATGACGGATTCGTCAGTGTCAGCCCGTATAATCAGTGGGTCGTTACGATTTTCATGCTGCTGTTCGGTGTGAATTTCGGATTTTATTTCCTGATTCTCACAGGAAAGCTGCGGGATGCGCTGAAGTTTGAAGAGGTGCGGATTTATTTTATCATCGTGATTGCAGCGGCAGTGTTTATCTTTATTAATCTGCGGCATTTTGCATTGTATGCGCCGGCGGAAGGCATCCGGCAAGCGTTCTTCCAGGTAGCAAGTATTATCACGACAACGGGATTTGCAAGTGCGGATTTCAATCTATGGCCGGAGACTTCGAGGACAATCCTTGTGCTTTTGATGTTTATCGGTGCCTGCGCCGGAAGTACGGGCGGCGGTATCAAAGTCTCACGGTTTATTATTGCATGCAAGTCATTTATAAAAGAAATTATTTCTTATCTGCATCCGCGTTCCGTGAAGAAGATCAAAATCGAGGGAAAACCACTCGAGCATGAGACGCTGCGGGCGACAAATGTCTATTTTATGACATATATGGTTATTTTCGCGGTATCCGTACTGCTTGTGTCGATTGAGAACAAAGATCTGGTCACGAACTTCGCGGCAGTAGCAGCGACGTTTAACAATATCGGTCCGGGGCTTTCTCTGGTTGGACCGATGGCGAATTTCGGACATTTTACGGATTTTACGAAATATATTCTGATGTTCGATATGCTGGCAGGCAGACTGGAGATTTTCCCGATGATGCTGTTGTTCTGCCCGGCTGTCTGGAAACGGAGAAGAGCCTAGTAATATAAAGATAAAGGCTGATTCAGGAGAAGATGAATCAGAGCCTTGATATTGGATATACAAAAAAGAGGAACCGGTGATGCTGGTTCCTCTTCGTGCGTTATAAGGTATATGGTTAATTACTGAAAGATTGATATAAGAATGGTATTCGTAATGGTAAACCTTATAACGTGTCTATTATACACGAATATAATAGAAAATAACAACTAAATCTTGATATTTTCGTGAGATTTTTTTGTATGTATGATATACTGAGACAACAGATGATATAGAAAACAGCAGGAGAATCAGATATGGGACGTATATATATAAATGCAATCCGTGTAATCAACAATATAAAGACATTCGGATGGCGTAATACATGTGCAAAATTAAAAAAGTACCTGCATCTTGGTTCCAACTATGTGGATTATAATAAATGGATGCATAGTCATCGGCTGACAGATAGTGAAAGACAGGAACAATGTGGACGGCATTTTGAATATCATCCGAAGTTTAGCATTTTGGTGCCATTATATGAGAGCAATTGTGATTTTCTGCGTGCGTTAATTGAGTCGGTGCAGGCGCAAACCTATGGAAACTGGGAGTTATGCTTCTCGGATGGAGGAAGAAAAGAAAAATGTTTATACGATTTTTTGCAGGTTTATATGCAAAAGGATCAGAGAATTCATTATATAGCTTCACAAGATGGAACGCTTGGAATAGCCGAAAATACGAATCAGGCATATACGCTTGCGACGGGAGATTATATTGTGTTTGGTGATCACGACGATTTGTTTGAGCCAGATGCACTTTATGCCTGCGTTGAGTCGCTAAATGCGAAACGGGTGCAGGTGATTTATACCGATGAAGATAAGGTGGATGAAACAGGAGATTATTTCTTTGCACCGAATTTTAAACCGGATTTTAATATTGATTTGCTACGTTGTAATAATTATATTTGTCATATGTTTGTAGCGGAGAAGAACTTAGTGGATCAGGTGGGGTTGTTAAATCCAGCGTTTGATGGTGCGCAGGATTATGATTTTATATTCCGTTGCACGGAGCAGGCAGATGGCATTTGTCATATTCCGAAGATTCTGTATCATTGGCGGGCACATGCGGCATCGACAGCGGAAGATCCGGCAGCAAAACGTTATGCGTTTGAGGCTGGAAAACGAGCGATAGAAGCGCATTTGGCGCGACAGGGGCTGGCTGCGGAGGTTGTAGATGGAGCAGCTCCGGGGTATTATCAGGTGAGTTATCTGGTTCAGGGAGAACCGCTTGTGTCAATCGTGATTCCAAACAAGGATCATGTGGATGATTTGAAAAAATGTATTGATGCGATTGAACAACGGTCGACTTATCGGAATTATGAGATTATCATAGTAGAAAATAACAGTGTGCAACAAGAGACATTTGCATACTATGAATCACTTGTGGAAAATCCGCATATTCAGGTGTTGTATTGGCAGGAGGAATTTAATTATTCCAAAATCAATAATTTTGGTGTTGCACATACAAAGGGTAAGTATATTTTGTTGTTAAACAATGATACCGAACTGATTTCGCCGGATTTTATTACTCAGATGCTTGGGTATTGTCAACGCAAAGATGTAGGAATTGTTGGTGCACGGTTGTATTTTGAGGATGGCACGATTCAACATGCAGGCGTAATTGTTGGGATTGGCGGAATTGCCGGACATGCATTTTCCGCAATGGATGAGCAGGCGGGCATCTATCAGCTTCGGACTTCTGTTGCGTGTGATTATAGTGCGGTTACAGCAGCCTGTCTGATGATTTCCAGAGAGACCTTCGATGCGGTTGGAGGACTGGATCCAGAATTTCAGGTGGCTTTTAATGATGTGGATTTTTGTTTGAAAGTAAGAAAGCTTGGCAAATTGGTTGTGTATGTTCCACAGGCAAAGCTGTATCATTATGAATCAAAATCCAGAGGTAAAGAAGATACTGTGAAAAAACAGAAGCGATTCCACAGCGAGATGCAGTTGTTTCAGTCAAGATGGGTGGATATTCTGGCAACCGGAGATCCGTACTACAACATGAATCTGGTGTTAGATGCGTTTGATTTCTCTGTGCGGAAATAAGAAAAAGGGGAGGCAGTAGCGATGAAGTTTCGACTTTCAGACTTGAATGCGGATACAATTAAAAAAGGCTTCGAGCATATTCGTTCGACTGCAATCCCGGAGGCGCTTTCCAAGGCACGTTCGATGGTGACGGGGCTGGATCTGGCGTATGATCGTTTTTTTAAAGAAAATATAGAGGCAGATGAGGAAGCACTTGCAACACAGCGGGAGCGGGTGTTTTCATACTGCCCTTGTATCAGTATTGTAGTTCCGGTGTATATGACACCGGAGCTTTCTTTACGTGCAATGCTGGAATCGGTGCTGCATCAGACCTATGGGAACTGGGAACTGTGTCTGGTCGATGGCAGTCAGGCGAAGGGAGAACCGCCGGTTCTTGATGCGCGCGTATCAGAGGACGGCGAATTGTCGGTGCTGGAGAAGGTGTATAGTTTGGAGACGGAGCGCATTATCTGGCAATATATGGAGAATGAACCGCGAATCCAGTACATAAAAATGGAAGAAAATCTTGGAATTTCCGGGAACAGTAACCGGGCATTGCAGGCGGCAAAAGGAGCGTATGTTGCATTGCTGGATCATGACGATGTCCTGACGGAGGATGCCCTGTACTGGGTGGTGGATGCTTTGCAGAGAGAACGCTATGATGTGGTTTATTCCGATGAAGACCGGATGGCAGAAAATGGAAGTCATTATCTGGAACCGCGATTCAAACCGGAATTCGATATCGACCTGCTGCGAGCATATAATTATATTTCCCATTTGTTTGTGGCACGGAGAGAGCTTATGCTGGCGGACGGAGGCTTTCATAGTCAGTATGATGGTGCGCAGGGCTACGATATGATCTTGCGTTGCTGTGAAGACCGCCGGGAGATCTGTCATATTCCGCGTGTGTTGTATCACAAACGCATTCATGATGGAACTTCTTCGGAGCGGGAGGCAAAGCATGCACAGGAGAATCTGGCGGGCAAAGAGGCATTGGAGGCACATGTGTCGCGGGAGCATTTGCTGGCGCGTGTCATGATGACTGATCAGCGAAGCGTATATGCGGTAAAATATGATACGCCGGGCAATCCGCTCGTGTCGATGATCATAACCGGGCATACGAATCGTTCGTTGATGGAACAGATGCTGGAGCCATTTTACGAGAAAACACGGTACAGTAATTTTGAGATTATCATTGTAGATGAAGACCGAACAGATGAGGAATTGCAGAAATATTACCAGCAGATGCAGAGTCGCAGACGAAATATTGCTGTGGTGGAGGCAGAGCCTGGGAAAAGCAGCACGGAATGCCGAAATCTTGGAACCCTGCATGCAAATGGCAGTTTCCTTTTATTTTTGGATGCGAATATGGAGATTGGAGATACGACAGCACTCGGTGAAATGCTAGGTATCGCTATGCGAGAAGACGTCGGAATTGTAGCAGGGACGGTCTATGATGACCGGGAGCGGCTGTATTGCGCGGGCTTGGAATTCGCAGGGGCATATGAGTCTCCGGTTCAGAAATGGCAGGCGGAAACAGAACGTGCGATTGATCTGAAGGAAATAAAAAATTTATACCGCTATCCGTATCGCGGATTACCACAATTTGATGCATGGAAAGAATGGCGGAAGATCCGGCAGGATGAGACCGGTGCGATGCGGTACTATGGAATGAACCGCGAATATGTGATTGTGCCGGCACATTGTATGCTTGTGAAAAGATCAGTGTTTGTACAGTTGGGTGGATTCTCGGATAAATTCCGGACAGAGCTTTCCGCACTTGACTTCTGTCTGCGTGTACGCGAGCATGGATATCGGATTGTAAATGCTGCTCATGCAAAATGGCAGCTTCACGATCTGCCTGATTCTGTCAGACAGGTGCGCGAGGCTGCCATCGTAGATGCGCAGATGGAACGTACAGAGCGGGATTTGTTTGAAATCCTGTGGTCACAGGTATTATCCCTCTGTTAAATCCCCCTTGGTTAATGTCTTTAATTGTTTGTCGCTGACAGAGTCAAGCTCGACGATACGGCTTGCCTGTCTGGCGATGGAACGCTCCAGATAGTTTCGTACTTCTCTTGCATTTGCAAAGTTTTCATCGTGGGATTTTGCCCAGATATTCAGTAACTCTTTGACATATGCTTTTCCCTGTGCGTTTGGTTCGTATTCCTGTTTTTTGCACATGGATAAGAAGATATCATAAAGCTCGTCGCCGCTATAGTCCTCGAAATTGATGTATTTGTTAAATCTCGAACGGAGTCCCGGATTGGAGTCTACAAACTCCTGCATCAGTTCCGTATAACCGGCAACAATCACGATCAGATTATCGCGGTTATCCTCCATCATTTTAAGCAGGGTATCTACCGCTTCCTGCCCGAAGTCTTTTCCGTCTTTGCCTGCGGTAAGTGTGTAAGCTTCGTCGATGAAGAGTACGCCGCCTAAGGCACTTTCCACGACTTCCTTTGTCTTGATGGCAGTCTGTCCGACATAGCCTTCGACTAAGTTGGAACGGTCAACCTCGACCAACTGACCACCCGGCAGGATACCGAGACATTTGTAGATTTTGGCGAGCAGACGGGCAACGGTTGTTTTACCAGTTCCCGGATTCCCGGAAAATACCATGTGCAATGACATTTCGGGCTGCTTCATACCGCGCTCTTCCCGCAGCTTCTTCACCTTCAACAGGTTGATCAGTGATTTAATATCTTTCTTTACTTCAGAAAGTCCGGTCAGTTCGTTTAATTCATTTAGCAGATCATCTAATTTGATATCTTCCTCTGGAACTTCCTGCTTGTTGATAGTGCCTTTCATAGCAGCCATAGCCGCCTGCGAGGTCGATGCATTTTTGGCAGGGGGGTTGGCATCGGAGGCTGCCTTGTTCGGGGTGGAAGGTTTCGGGGGATTCTTCAGTGCCGGATTCTCGCCGGGCTCAAACAGTTTCAGTTTGCGCAGGTATTCCTCGATCATACCGGTATAAGCCGTCAGCGCGGAGACTTCTGTGTCGGTTGTCCGGTTGTTGCAGGAAATGTATGCCTGACCGAGTTCGACATACAGGTTGTACAGATTCCTTGACTTTGAAAAACCTTTCGTCGTGCAGGCAGAAAGCCCAGACTGGTCAGCTTCCACAAAATAAGTCAGGGAACGTGGAATCGTTGTGACAAATTCGGGGGTTGCTGTGCGATCCTGCTTGAAGCGCATCAGAGATTCCAATGTGAAATATTGTCCGAGATATTCGTGTAAAAAGCGTGTCTCCGGGTACAGGCTGCCGTCGGAGCTGTCTGTCAGATACACCAGAAACTGCAGCAGATCAAAACGGATCATGTCATGCATGGAGATATCGGTTTTTGGACCAAAACCCTGTTGGCAGATGATCTCACCGTACATGTAGCAATCCGTGATTTCTTTCTTCAAATCGTTTAACATATTTTCTCCTTGCCCCTGTAAAGATTTAGGTATTGGCTTTGGAATTACACATAATACACAATTCATCGCAGACGCGCTCCCGCTCGGTTCAACACGTAGCAGACACTAAACTCACAGCACCATTTTATGGCACTGTTCGTTAAGTGCTGACGTGTTTCAACGGTCTGCTTATGAATTTGTGATTATGCGTAATTCCATCTACATCCATAAAAGTTTTACAGGTGTTCGTTCAATTTACCTTGGGTAAATGATACCGCAAAAACACTTTCACGTAAAGCGAAATATATTGAACAAGGTAGGGAAATATGGTACGATAAAAACCAATTAGGTTTTGAGAAACCAATAAGGAAAAACAGAATATGCCTGTCCGTTTGAACTGACTTGTTATGTTTATTCGCGAGTCATGTGTGGAACCGGTATAAATGGAACATAGGATATGTTTGCAGGCATGGAAGTACTTAGTGTTCTTTCTGTAATCAGGGATGTTTGAACACGATGTTCAAACAAGCCGTCGTTGAGCCATGGACGGCGAATCGACGGCGGTCCCGTATGGTAAGAATATGTATATTAGAACACTTAGTACTTTCTGCTTGCAATACATTCTATGTGCATTTATACCAGTTCCATACATGAACGTGGGATTCCATAGATGCAAATTCAGACGGACAGACGTAGAAGGAGCGTATTATGCGGTTTCGACCATGCATTGACATACATAATGGCGCAGTCAAGCAGATTGTCGGCGGCAGCCTGAAGGATGAGGCTGATTTTGCCAAGGATAACTTCGTTTCGGAGCTGAAGGCAGATTTCTATGCTGATCTGTATCGCCGAAGCGGTCTGGTCGGCGGACATATTATCCTGCTGAATCCGGCTGGCAGTACATACTATGAGGCAGATCTGGAACAGGCGAAGCTTGCACTTGCTGCATATCCACAGGGCCTGCAGATTGGTGGCGGCATCAACGCAGACAATGCAGAGCAGTTTCTGGATATGGGCGCGCGGCAGGTAATCGTGACATCCTATGTATTTAAGGATGGAAGAATCAATTACGAGAATCTGAAACGGCTGTCGAGTCTGATCGGTGCAGAGCATCTGGTGCTCGATTTGTCCTGTCGGAAAAAGGATGGCAGGTATTATATCGTGACCGACCGCTGGCAGAAATTTACAGAGGAAGTTGTTACACCAGAGACGCTGGACAAGCTGGCAGAATATTGTAGCGAATATCTGATTCATGCAGTGGATGTCGAGGGTAAAGCGGCAGGCATTGAGACGGAGCTTGCAACCATGCTTGGCACATGGGGCAAACAGCCGATGACTTATGCAGGCGGAGTTGGAAGCTTTGATGATTTAGAGAGCTTGAAGCAATGTGGACAGGATCGCATTGATGTGACGGTGGGAAGTGCACTGGATATATTTGGCGGTGCATTACCATACGATGAGGTTGTGAAATTTTGTTCGTAGTACCCATGTGGGACTACAATAAAACGATAAAAAGAGGGACAAAAACGATAGGAGGGTTTATGAGAAAATTCAGGAAGACAGCCGCAGTTGTTGCGGCGGCAGCACTTGCACTTTCGTTATGTGCATGTGGCGGAAAGACAGACAAGGCGACGACAGAACAGATATCTGGTGGCGGTGCAACCGTAACAGATGCAACAGCGTCAACCATCGAGGATGATGGCGACTGGACAACGACGGAACAGGAAGTTGTGGAGGATGACCGTTTCACGACGGTGGAAGGCGCAGATGCGATCGGCGTGACATTTGATGATGGTACAGATGGTTTTACGAGTTACATAAATAATGGTAACTTTACAATGTCCGCAGAAAATGGCGAACTCGTTTGTGACATTACAAAGAGTGGACCGCTTGAGCATAGCTGCCAGATTTATTACGATGGATTTACGATGGCAAAGGGCTGTGTCTATACGATGAGTTTTGATGTCAGAAGTGATATTGAACGTGTGATCCAGTGGCGTGTACAGATCAATGGTGGAGACTACCATGCCTATGCGAGTGATTTCATCACAGTTGGACCAGAGACACAGACGATTACAAAGGAGTTTACGATGGAAGAAAATTCCGATCCGGCTCCAAGATTTGTTGTCAATATGGGAACTCAGGAAGGACAGACTGAGGTTACAGAGGCACACAAGATTTACTTCGATAATATTTCCCTGTTTGTAACAGACGGTTCCAATGCGGAGAAGATTGTCGGTGCACCACAGCCGATTCAGGTAAAGGTAAATCAGATTGGTTACAAGCCGGATGATACAAAGACGGTGATTGTGACATCCAAGGACGATGAGAAATTCAAGATCGTAGATGCGAAGACAGATGAGACAATGTTTGTTGGTGCATACGGAGAGCTTTCGTATGACAAGTCTGCGGAATCAAACGTAAGACATGGTGATTTCACGGAGTTTAAGACACCTGGTACATACAAGATTATTTCCAGTCCATCTGGCGCGTCATATGAGTTCTCCATCGGGGATGATCTGTATGATGATGTGTATAAGGATGTTGTACTGATGTTATACAAGCAGCGCTGCGGAACAGAGGTGACAAAGGACATCGCTGGAGATTTCGCACATGAGGCATGTCATATGCAGGAAGCGACTGTTTACGGAGATACATCTGGAACAAAGATTGATGTATCTGGTGGATGGCATGATGCCGGTGATTACGGACGATATGTTGTGTCTGGTGCTAAGACGGTACAGGATCTCTTCCTTGCTTACGAGGATTATGGTCAGACTGCCGATGATCTTGGAATTCCAGAGAGCGGAAACAAGACACCGGATCTTCTCGATGAAGCAAAGTATGAGCTTGACTGGATGCTCAAGATGCAGGATGCAGCAAGCGGTGGCGTCTACCATAAAGTAACCGCACTTGTATTCCCGGAGACGGTACTTGCGGTTGATGAGACGGATGATATGGTGCTTGCGCCGATTTCCTATGCAGCAACGGCTGATTTCGCGGCTGTTATGGCAAAGGCATCTGTACTCTATGCAGAATACGATGCAGATTTTGCAAAGAGCTGTCTGGATGCAGCAACGAACGCGTATGCATTTTTGGAGGCAAATCCGGATATGAAGGGATATGAGAATCCGGAAGACCTTGTAACAGGTGCATACGATGATACACATCTTGCAGACGAGACACTTTGGGCTTCTGCAGAGATGTATATTGCAACAAAGGATGCAAAATATTTAACTGCGACAAAGACAGCACTTGACAGCAACTATCTGACAGGTTTTGGCTGGGCAGATATCGGAAGCTATGCGCTGTATGATCTTGCAAAGACCGAGGGCGTGGATGCAGATGTGGCAAAGACAGCGAAGGAAAAGCTGCTTGCAGATGCGGATGAGACACTTTCGAAAGCAGAGTCAGAGGGCTTCTTTACAGGTATGGGTGTGACATATCCTTGGGGAAGTAATATGACGATCACCAACAAGGGTATGGAGCTTCTGGCTGCTGCAAACCTGACAGGGGATGCCAAGTATACAGAATATGCGCAGAAGATGCGTGATTATATCTTCGGTGTGAACCCAACCGGATACTGCTATGTGACCGGCTATGGATCCCTCACCCCGAATGCAACACACCACAGACCTTCACAGGTATTAAAGGAGACTATGCCTGGAATGCTGGTGGGTGGTGCGAATAATAACTTGGACGATCCATATGCAAATGCAGTATTATATGGCATCGCACCGGGACGTGCATATGTAGATAATGAGCAGTGCTATTCATGTAATGAGGTAACGATTTACTGGAATTCTCCACTGATCTATCTGCTTACAGGTTTAAATTAAAAGAAAAGGATTAGGGTAGTACATTGATTCGTTTTATAAAGAAGATTCTTGCCAATGAGAAAATGCGATATCTGATTGCGGGAGGCTGTACGACAGCTGTCAACCTGGTAACATTCTTCCTGCTGCGCGTTATTACACCAATTTCAAGAAATACATGCAATGCCATAGCGATCGCTATGGCTATTGCTTTTGCATACTTTGCAAATAAATTTTTTGTATTTCAGAGTAAGAAGAAGGGATTTTATGCAACTCTGGTAGAGTCGGTGCAGTTTGTAGGCGCCCGTCTGGTGTCCATGGTTGTGGAAATTCTTGGACTGGCGATTCTGTGTGATACATTTCGAATCCATGAACTGGCATCCAAGCTGCTTGTACAGGTCATTGTACTGGTATTGAACTATGTGTTCAGCAAGCTGATTGTGTTCAAGGAAAAGAAACCATTTCACGAGAATATGCAGGATAACTGGTGCTATTATCTGTCGTTTGCAATCGTTGCAGTCGTCATGCTGGTTGTCTGTATCGCAGAAAAGATTGCACCGTTTGGAGAGAATTCCCTGACGCTGGTAGACAGTGTGCATCAGTATCTGCCGTTTTTCTCAGAACTCAGAGACAAGCTTCTGCATGAGAGAAGTCTTCTTTATACATGGAATGTAGCACTTGGCTCGAATTTCGTATCGCTTGCGGCGTATTATCTGATGAGCCCGTTTAATCTGCTGTTGTTACTATTTGGCAAGGAACAGATTGCGGCGGTTACCTGCTTCCTGATGTGCTTAAAGATTGCACTCACAGCCGTTGCAATGGTACATTTCCTAAGCTACAAGGATGGCGAGAAGAAACGCAATTTCCTGATCGTGGCGATCTCGGTTGCCTATGCGTTCAGTAATTATGTGATCGGTTACAACTGGAACACGATGTGGCTGGATTGTATTATGATCTTCCCGCTTATCATGCTGGGCTTCCAGCGGATGCTTGAGGAGAGAGATCCAAAGCTGTATGTGCTGTCCCTGTTCTATGCGCTCTATTGTAATTATTATATTGGATATATCATTTGCCTGTTTCTTGTGCTGTGGTTCTTTGTCTATGAGCATAAGACAGTGAAGCGATTCTTCATAAATGGATTCCGGTTTGCAGTGTATTCCCTGTTATCCGGTGGTATGGCAGCATTTATCCTGCTTCCTGCATATCATGGAATCATGGCGACGGCAGCGGGAGATATGGCAATCCCAAAAGGAACATGGTATGGAAATATCTTTGTGATGCTGCGGCAGCTGCTTGTATTTACAAAGCCGATTACGAATCAGATCTTTGATGGCGGTGTGAATCTGTACTGTGGCATGCTGGCGGTTCTGACGATGTTCCTGTATCTGTTTGTGAAGGAACATCCGTGGAAGAAGTTCCGCAAATATGTGCTGTTGGTGCTGCTTGTGATCAGCTTCAATCATGGGACGTTAAACTATATCTGGCATGGCATGCATGACCAGTATGGAATCCCGAATCGGTTTTCATTTGTGTTTATTTTTGTGTTGCTCGTTATGGCATATGATGCAGTGCAGTCGATTACAGAAATCGATATTTATTTTGTGATTTCGTCAATTTTACTGGCAGGTGCGTTTGCATTTGCCTGTAAACAGCAGGCAGGCGCGACAATTGGCAAATATACATTGCCGGCGAGTCTTGTGCTGCTGGTGATCTACGGCGTGACCTGTTGTCTGCGGACGTCGAAGAAGATCACGCATGCGACTTACATTTCGGTGATTGGAAGTGTCTGTCTGGTCGAGCTTGTGGCAAATGCAGCATATGGATTTTCGGAAAATGGGTATTGTCATTACAAGAAATATTACAAGACGAGTCCGGCAGTGACAGAAGCGAATGTGCGCGTGCGGGAGATGGCAGAGGAAGAACAGGCAGGCTTTTATCGTTCGGAACTGATGAATTACACGGTACTGGATGAGGCAAGCTGGCATAACATGCCGAGCGTCAGCACATTCAATTCAACGGTTATGGGACCGGTTGTCACCACGATGGGCAAGCTTGGATTTTATACAGGCGCAAATGAATTTTTGTATCGTGGCTATACGCCATTTACAAATGCAATCTTTAATATCCGGTATCTGCTGGAACGACCGGGAGATCTGAATAATTTTGATTATAATTATAAAGAAACGGTGGATAATGTATCCATCTATGAGAATCCATACCCGACCTCTATTGGATTTGCGGTGAGCAACAATGTCAAGGACTGGGATCAGAGCCGTTACTCTGCAATGATCGCGCAGAATACACTGGCATATGACATGACTGGCTATGGCGGATTCTTCCAGGACGAGTATCCGGCGATCAGTGTGACGAGTGATACGGCGAAAGTCAGCTATGAGAATAATCAGGTCAGCTTCACAGCAAATGCATCTGGACCGATGTGTTTTATGTTGAGCTTTACTGCGGATCATGCAGGCGATTATTACGTGAACTGCCGTGGTAATTATGTGACGAAGATCCGGTTTTATAAGAACGGACAGGAAATCGCTTATGACCGTTATCAGATCCAGATTTTCCATCTGGGACAGCTGGAAGCGGGCGATTACATTTCCATTGAATACGAATACAGCAATGTCAGTGGCTCCGAAGTGGCACCATTTTATGTGGCAACCTTCCATCAGGATGTGTTTGAAAATGTATATCGGGAATTGACGAACCATATGCTGGAGGTTGAAACGGTAAAGGATGGCTATGTATATGGCACGATCGAGATGCCGGCGGATAAGACACTGTTCACAAGCATTCCTTATGATGAAGGCTGGACGGTAAAGGTCGACGGAAAAAAGGTGGATTACTATAAGGTGGCAGGCGCATTTATCGGTGTGGATATCGGTGCCGGTTCGCATACGGTTGAATTTTCCTATATGCCGCAGGGGATGCTTTTGGGCATTGCGATTTCCGTGATCTGCATGGTGTTACTGTTGGTTTCCCTGCAGGTGGAGAAGAAATTGGAGGTGCGGAGAATCGAGAAGGCGAACGCACGCGAAGAGAATGAAAAACCAGGCGAAAAACTTGCAGAAGAGGTCGAGACAGATATTGAAAATCTCGAAAATGTATAGTAAAATGTTGATAAATAGGGGGTGTTATGCACATGGAAAAACTAGCAAAATTAGGGTGGCAGAAACTAATCATCATTGCAGCGGCGCTGGATATCGTGCTCGGAATTATATTTGGTGCGATCTTTAAGGCGGTTCCGGCGGGAATCATCGTTGGCGTGCTGGCTGCGGCTGTCACGGGAGTGATTGTATTTGCGCTTGGTGGCGGCGTTGTGGCAGGCCACACAAAGGGTGACAAATACAAGAAGCTGTTCATGAATCTTCCGATCGGATTTGCACAGGCAAAGATCATCACAGATTCACTTGGGAACAGCATTGGGTACTGCATTCAGGAAGCAAATGAGCGGTTCGGAAGTTACTTCAATCTGGATGCATCTGATTATCAGGACAAGATTCTTGGTGAGAGTAAGATCGAAGTGTTACAGGATATTAACGCATGGTTTACTGCGTATAATACCTCTGGAACCAAAGAGGGCGACTTCATGGACGTGGAGATCACGATGGAGAAGCTTGGCAAGGTATTTAACACAGTTATGTACAAGTCTGAGGCTGACTATATCAACATGGTTGTTATTGATATTACAGACCAGAAGGAGACGGAGAACAAGCTGTCTGCAGCAATCGAAGATGCGAATGCAGCATATAAGACACAGGCAGAGTTCCTCGCGAACATGAGCCACGAGATTCGTACTCCGATCAACGGAATCCTTGGTATGCTGCAGCTTACGCTGATGGCAGATGATCTGCAGGCAGATTACCGCGATAACCTGCTCACTGCAAAGGGCTGTGCAGATAACCTGCTTCGCCTGATCAACGATATTCTTGATATCAGTAAGCTGGAAGCTGGTAAATATAATCTGAAGGAAGAAATCTTCGATGTGCGTGCAGCCATTGAGGAGACGGTAGCTGCACAGGTACCGACAGCGACAAACAAGGGACTTGCCCTTGACTGCACATTTGGTAACAATATTCCAAAGCTTGTAAAGGGTGATGGACAGAGAATCCAGCAGATTTTGAATTGTTTGCTTTCCAATGCATTAAAATTCACATCTGAGGGAAGTGTAAGAGTAAAGATTGCCGCAATTGATGCAGAAAAAGAGAATATCAACCTGCGTATCGCGGTTGCTGATACTGGTATCGGTATCTCGGAGAAGAACATGGATAAGCTGTTTATCCGGTTCTCACAGGTCGATGGTTCCGATACAAGAAAGTATGGCGGTTCCGGACTTGGTCTGGTTATCTCCAAGCAGATTGCAGAGCTGATGGGTGGTAACATCAGTGTGCAGAGTAAGGAAGGCATCGGTTCGACGTTCATTGCAGAGATTCCTCTGAAGGTTGTAAAGGCAGCCGAGGTGGAAGCAGCCAAGAACATGGAAGAAAAAGAAGATGCCGCAGTATTCTCGATCAATGCACACAGCAAGGCGCGTATCCTTGTTGCAGAGGATGAGCCGGTCAACCAGCAGGTTATCGGTAAGCTGCTCGGTATGGCAGGATTCTCTTATGATATTGCAGAGAATGGTGAGAAAGCAATTGAGCTGTTCAAGCAGAAGGAATACGATGCAGCGCTGTTCGATGTACAGATGCCGGTTATGGATGGTATCGCAGCAACACAGCAGATTCGTGAGATTGAGCAGAAGGAGCATAAGAAGCGCCTTCCGATCATTGCAGTTACAGCGAGAGCCATGTTTGGTGATAAGGAACGAATCTTAGAGAACAAGCTCGATGATTATATTGCGAAACCATATAATCTGAACACGGTAGTTGAGACACTCAACCGATATATTGATAAAAAAGAGGATTAACATTTAATTCACGAAAAATTAAACGATTTTTCATATATGTTGGTTGACTGGATATCTTTTTAGTGATACAATTTCGGTGGTTTTGGGTGGATAACTGCCCTGAATTAATAAAAAGCAAAGGAAGGAAATTTTAAGATGGCAAACATTGATTTAACTAAGTATGGAATTACCGGAACAACAGAAATCGTTCACAATCCTTCATATGAAGTTTTGTTTGAGGAAGAGACAAAGGCTTCAAACGAGGGTTATGAGGTTGGACAGAACACAGAATTAGATACAGTTAACGTTATGACAGGTGTATTTACAGGACGTTCTCCTAAAGATAAGTACATCGTTATGGATGAGAATTCTAAGGACACAGTATGGTGGACAACAGATGCTTACAAGAACGACAACCATCCTATGACAGAAGAGACATGGGCAGTTGTTAAGGATCTTGCTAAGAAGGAGCTTTGCAACAAGAAGCTTTATGTTGTAGATGCATTCTGTGGTGCAAACAAGGATACACGTATGGCAGTTCGTTTCATCGTTGAGGTTGCTTGGCAGGCTCACTTTGTAACAAACATGTTCATCAAGCCTTCCGAGGAAGAGCTGAAGGATTTCGAGCCGGATTTCGTTGTTTACAACGCATCTAAGGCTAAGGTTGAGAATTATGCAGAGCTTGGTCTTAACTCTGAGACATGTGTAGCATTCAACATCACATCTAAGGAGCAGGTTATCATCAATACATGGTACGGCGGAGAGATGAAGAAGGGTATGTTCTCTATGATGAACTACTACCTCCCACTTAAGGGTATCGCTTCAATGCACTGTTCTGCTAACTGCGATATGGAAGGTAAGCATACAGCTGTATTCTTCGGCCTTTCAGGTACAGGTAAGACAACACTTTCTACAGATCCTAAGAGACTTTTGATCGGTGATGATGAGCACGGTTGGGATGACAACGGTGTCTTCAACTTCGAGGGTGGATGTTATGCAAAGGTTATCGGACTTGATAAGGAGTCTGAGCCAGATATCTACAACGCAATCAGACGTGACGCTCTTCTTGAGAACGTGACAGTTGATGCAGCAGGTAAGATTGATTTCGACGATAAGAGCGTAACAGAGAATACTCGTGTTTCTTATCCAATTGATCATATTGAGAAGATTGCATCTAAGGTAAATGGCGTTTCCGCAGGTCCTGCTGCAGAGAACGTAATCTTCCTTTCAGCAGATGCATTTGGAGTACTTCCTCCAGTATCTATTCTGACACCAGAGCAGACAAAGTACTACTTCCTTTCAGGATTTACTGCGAAACTTGCTGGTACAGAGCGTGGTATCACAGAGCCTACACCTACATTCTCAGCTTGCTTCGGACAGGCATTCCTTGAGTTGCATCCTACAAAGTATGCAGAAGAGCTTGTTAAGAAGATGGAGAAGAGCGGAGCTAAGGCTTATCTCGTAAATACAGGATGGAACGGAACAGGCAAGCGTATCACAATCAAGGATACTCGTGGAATCATCGATGCAATCCTTTCAGGTGATATCAAGACAGCTCCTACAAAGAAGATTCCTATGTTCAACTTTGAGGTTCCAACAGAGCTTCCTGGTGTAGATCCAGCAATCCTTGATCCAAGAGACACATATGCTGATCCTACTGAGTGGGAGACAAAGGCTAAGGATCTTGCTGAGAGATTCCAGAAGAACTTCCAGAAGTACACAACAAACGATGCTGGTAAGGCATTGGTTGCTGCTGGTCCTAAGGCTGAGTAATTGAATCGCTTATAAATAAGGGTAACCCGCGTCGGCTGACGCGGGTTATTTTTTACCCTGTTTTATGTAGGGGATGGTTCTTAATAATGGACATTCAATACAAGTATCTCTATATAGAATTTCTGACATTGCAAAATAAAGATGTACTCAAACATATATTTCATTCTCGATTCATTCCATATACAATGTATGAAAGCTAAGAAGCTCTAAATGTTCTGATTTACATGTTAAAAATATACGCCACCGCCGCCGATTCGACATCCCTGTCTCAGCGGCGGCTTGTTTGAACATCGTGTTCAAACATGGCTGCGATTACTTGCAGAACATTAAGAACTTCTGAGCTTTCAACATACTGTATATAAGAATGAATGGAGAATGAAATATATCGGGAAACGAAACATTTGACAAGCGATAATACATATGATATAGTCAAATAAATTCGAAAGGGGGTATTCCTATGAACAGGGCAAAGCGGAAATATATGAAATTGTTGAAGAACTATTTTCCTTATGGAAGAGCGTGCAGGAAGAAGTTTTTGGTATCAATTGCTGAGGACATAGATCATTTCGTTCGAGAGCATGATCCATGTACTTATGACATGCTGGTGGATGAGTTTGGAAAACCGCAGGAAGTGATCTTGAATTATCAGAAGGAAATTGAAATATCAGATATACGGAATGTTCGAAAAGTGATGGTGAAGCATGTTGGGTTGGCAATAGGCGTGTGCGGTATATTGTTCGGAGCTGTTATATTTGCAACACCGAGTTTAAGAACCGAACGGAAAGACACCGCTGGAGACAAGGTGGCAGATACAGAGGAAGAAGACTTTGACGAGGGCTATAGTGACTTGGAAAAAGAACTGCTTAGTCATAGTGGAAATTATTATGATGACTATGGAAATGTAGTATTAAAGGTAATAAATCCTATATCTGAAAATGGTGATTTTTCAGCATATATTTTAACCACAAGATTTCAGATGAATTGAAATGTTAATAAAGATGAAGGAGATGTAACAGATGAAAAAGATAAGAAAGCATATTGCGGGTATTATAATTTTATCGCTGGTAATGGTAATGGGCACCAAAACTTTTACGGCGGAAACAAAGAAGAATGGAAACCCAGCATATGCAACAGTTACTTATAAGGTAACAAATAAGTCGACAAAAGAATCTGCTAAATTTAAGGGACAATTTAAGATAAAAACAAATGGAGATGTAATTTGATTTTCAGATAGTAAGATACCTATAGTTAATACTCATGCATGAAATTTTTTGATTATAACAATGCTATCTGATATAAACCGAAAATAATAAATATAATGAATATATTTCTTGTTTTTTACAATCCAAAATGGTAAGATACATAGAATACGTTGTGAGGCAGATATATGGAAAATAAAAATATGTTTTACCGTGGCTATGTGGAATTACTTGTGTTGAAATTCCTTTCGGAGAAGGATTGTTACGGTTATGAAATTGTAAAAAGTATAAAGCGTGCTTCGAAAGATAAGATCTCGTTGTCGGTGGGTACTTTGTATCCGACGTTATATAAGATGATTGATCAGAAGTACATTAGTGATTATAAGAAACAGACCGGTGAACGGATGGTGAAAGTGTATTATCATCTGGAGGACGTGGGGAGAGAACGATTGGAAGCATTGGTTTCTGAGTACCGGGAATTCTCGCAGGTTATGAATGAAATCTTGAATCTGAAATAGAATATGAATGGATAAACGTAGGATGTGTATAAAATGACATATGCATCCTACGTTATTTTTTGCCTTTAAACCCGTATAGTTCCTCACTTTTTCCAAATGTTCCAAACTTACGCTTTACATTTTCAGAAGTTGTATGCTATGGTTTATGTATTGTCGCAGATGGGCGTCGGAGAATATCGTGCAGATCATTGTAAATTCGTTGTGGGCGTTATTTATGAAGATGCAGGTATCGGTTTCTGAAGCGACAGATTGTTTGAGAAAGATGATCGGAGGCGAGAGCATGGGAAACTGGTTTGAGAATATGGAGCCAATGAACATACAGGAAGAGCGGGCAAATACCAAGAGAGAACGAGAACGGGCGGATCAAGCAGAAGAGGAACGGGATCGAGCAGAAGAGAAGTTGAATAAGACGGAAGTAGAACGGGATAAAGCGGAAAAAACACTAATGGATCTTATGAAAAAAGTATATGGAACAAAAGAGAATGTAATAAAAAACCTTGTGGAATCTTGTGATAAAACAGAGGAAGAAGCAAAGCAGTTAATACAGAAGTATTGGTAAAAACAAAAAGCAGCTCTAAGAGCTGCTTTTGCTATATATGAAATTATAAATTATCCTTTACATACTGTTTGACAAGCTTCTCAATCAGATAGAACTGGGATGGACCTGCATCAAGCACAACCTTGTGGAAAGCCTGCTCGTCGAACTTGTTGCCAAGGGCGGATTCTGCATAGTCACGAAGCTCCTGGAAGGACTGCCAGCCCATCACATACATCTGGTAGTTGACTGGTTCGGCGATAACGTAATCCATGATGCTTTCGGCTCCATCAGAATTGAAACCATTGTCGGAGAGGTACTTCTGTGTTGCTTCCAGATCCCAGCCCTCATAGTTGACACCGATTTCGACACGGGCACTGACAAGCAGGTTCAACTCAGAGTTGATCCGTTCGAAATCTGCATAACTGTCATCCGGATAATCTTTGTACATATCGTAGCTCATCATCTCAACATAGGTAGCCCAGCCTTCGGTGTAGCCGTTAAAGTTAAGCAACGAGCGGATTGGTTCCGGGTTCGTGCTCAAGTAGTAGGTGAACTGATACATATGTCCGGGGATTCCTTCGTGCGCAAGGGTGGACCACAGATCACCGGCGCCGTCACTGCCCATATTCAGGTAGATGGAGTTTTCGTCGTAGGCATCAATTGGTGTTGTCACATAGAATGCCGGACTGACGATATCTTCTAAGGATTCATGGACATTTTCAATGGTGTAATGCACGTCAGGCATGGCAGGGAAGCGGTCGGCAAAAGCATCCTTAAAGTAGTTGATCGTCTCCAGCGGATCGTTATCCGCATATAAGCTGTCACTGGAATCGTTAAAGTACTGCTCATAAGCAGAATAGTTGGCAAGCGCGGTTGCCTGGTATTCATACATGACATCATCGATGGCATTGTCCAGCCAGTCGATAACTTCCTCTGGCGTTTTGTCAGTGCCAACCTTATCCTTTAACAGATATGCGTAATATTCTTTTCCGTGTTCAAACCCGGCAAGACCCAGATCGTTTTGTCCATCATCCTTGTGTGCATTAAAGAAGTTAATTACATTCTTGTAGCAAGGGATCACGGAATTGATAACCGTATCGTGATTCTGGGTAATGTAGTCCTGAATTTGTTCTTGACTCAAGCCCTCGACACCGCGCACCTTATCTTCAAAGGTTGCAATCAGAAGATTCTCTTCCGGAGTTGCAATGAATTCTTCACACTGGCGAACAACCTCGCTGGCGGAATGCTCGTTCATGAAAAGCCCTTTGTCAATCTTTGTCTGTTCAAAGTCCAGATATTTTCCATAATAATCGGATAACTGTCCAAGCAATGCCAGATAGTCCTGAACGTCCCCTTCGTTGTAGAATTTGTACTCCGACATGTTGATCGGCATGTTTGTCTGCAAGCCGCTTGTGTAGGCAAATGGTTCGTATAGATATGTGTAATCATAGGATTCCAGATTCAGATCCAGATAATCCTTGATAACATCATAGGTGTATTTCTGCGATCCGGTCAGGAGATCGTAGTCAAAGCTTTGCAGTTCCGCGATTTCATCTTCGGTTTCTTTTTTGTCACTTGCAATGGCGTCCTCGGAGATTTCCGCATCGCCAAAGGTTGCAGGTGGAACATCCAGATCATAGTCAGCAGGATTTGCAACCGTATAGTGAAGTGTGACGGTATCGCTTGTCACGCTCTCCTTGAAGTTATCCATAAGGTAAGTGTGAAAACGTGCCTGCTCGGCTTCTGCTTCTTCTCCGGTTGGATCCGGCAGTGCATAGGCATAATCTTCCAGGGAGGAGGCATCGATCGGAGATGCTTCCGGCTCTGTATTTCCTGCGGCGATCGCGTCCTCCACAGAATCCTCTAAGGACGAAGCTGCTGCGTTCCAGCTGCTATTGTTGCTGTCACCACATGCAGTCAGCATGACGGACATCGCACAGACAAGTGCGAGCGCAGTCGCCTTCTTGTAAAATTTTTTCCACATATAAATCTATAACCTCCGTTTTCCTGTATCTTATAGTATAGTATCTGCTTTAATTGGATAGACATACAAAATAATCATACTCGAAATAATCAAAATCTGCAATCATCCGATGCATATTTCACATAAAATGCACAGAAATACATCTGTCGAACGGACAGGAAAAATGGCTACATAAAGTATACGAAAGCAGGTTTCATGTAAGTATATTTATGTTAAGGTAAGAACGGGGAAAAATGTTTACAATTAAAGGAGAGATGGGAATTATGACAATCAAGGAAGCTGCAAAAAAACTGCATGTGGAAGCACATGTACTTCGATATTGGGAGGATGAATTAAAACTCGACATTAAGCGGAATGCGCAGGGACATCGGTATTATGATGACCGCGATATCCGGTTGTTTGAGAGCGTGAAAGCGATGAAGGAAGAGGGACTGATGCTCAAGGATATCCGAAATGCGATCATTCGTGCAAAACGTGCAAAATCTGAAGAGGATGCTTTGGATTCGACAGAAGAAAAAAATGAGGGGAATGCGCAGACCATCGATTGCGCAAAAACAGCACAGGAAGAAACAGACAACGAGGATAAACCATGCAAACCGGAAGCGAACATCAAGCGCACATCGTCGGTGGAGCTTCGCCCCGTACATACCCGGATGGATGAGGATAAGGATTCGATGTTAGAACGTATGCAGAAGATGGTGGGGGATGAGGATAAGGTTGTCGACTTCAAGCAGGCACAACTGCAAAGCGTGATGAACCGTGTGATCGCAACTGCCCTGCGCGAGAACAAGGATATTATCACGACATCCATTAAGGAGGAAGTGACCGCGGATGTGATGCGGCAGTTTGATGCAGTTATGCGGGAGAAAGAGGAACGCGAGGAAGCACGGTACCGGAGACTGGACACGGTGCTGCGGGAAATCCAGCAGGCAAATGCAGAGGTAGCAGCAACGAAAACGAAAAAGGGAATCTTCAAAAAACACCGGTAAGATCAAAAACTTTCTGTGTCCGCTGGTTGCAAAAAGATGGCAACTCTTGTATAATTCCTTTTAGTTATGTGTAAATATAGCTAAGATATAGGAATTATATCGGAAATGGACAGGACTTATGAAGTTAGAGATTTTATATGAGGATGCATATCTGCTTGCCTGCGTGAAGCCGTATGGTGTGCTGTCACAGGGCGACAAAGGCAACGATGAAGATATGATTACGAAAATCAAGCATTACCTGTATGACCAAGAGGAATCGGAGCAGGCGGAAGAGCCGTATGTAGCTGCGATTCACCGGCTGGATCGTCCCGTAGGGGGTGTGATGGTATTTGCAAAAACTCCAGAGGTAGCAGCAAAGCTTTCGGACATGCAGCAGGATGGTGAGATCGCGAAATATTATCAGGCGGTCATAACCGGAGAGCTTCCGGATTTTGAAGGCGAGATGGTAGACTATCTTCTGCGGGATGGAAAAACGAACACAACGAAAGTCGTGAAAAAAGGCGAAAAGGGTGCCAAGCGCGCAGAGCTATATTATGAGGTGCTCGATGTCATGGATACGGACGATGGAACGCTCAGTTATGTGTTGATTGAGCTTGTCACAGGCAGACATCATCAGATCCGGGCGCAGTTTGCGAGCCGGGGCTGTGGTATCTGGGGTGATACGAAATATAACCCGAAATTCGCGAAGACGAAGCGCAAATATAAACAGATCGGTCTGTTCTCCTCACGGATGGAATTTACGCATCCGATTACCGGAGAGGAAATTGTGATTAAAAAAGAACCCGAGGGCGAAGCGTTCGCGGTACTCGATTTGGATGAATTTGAATAAAGTGGAAATAGAAAGGACAAGAGAAATGGCAAAGGACAAGAAGTTAGTAGAGCATATTACAGCGATGGATGAGGATTTTGCACAGTGGTATACGGACGTTGTCCGTAAAGCAGAGCTGTGTGATTACACAAGCGTAAAGGGATGTATGGTTTTCAAACCGGCAGGCTACGCGATCTGGGAACTGATCCAGAAGAATCTCGATGAGCGTTTCAAGGCAACCGGCGTAGAGAATGTATACCTTCCAATGTTTATTCCGGAGAGCCTGCTTGAGAAGGAGAAGGATCATGTCGAAGGATTCGCACCGGAGGTTGCATGGGTAACACATGGCGGATTGAATGAACTGCAGGAGCGCCTGTGCGTCAGACCAACATCCGAGACATTATTCTGTGATTTTTATTCTAAGGAGATCGAGAGCTACCGTGATCTTCCAAAGGTATATAACCAGTGGTGCTCCGTTGTGCGTTGGGAGAAGGAGACAAGACCATTCCTTCGCTCGAGAGAGTTCCTGTGGCAGGAAGGCCATACCGCACATGCAACAGCAGAAGAGGCAGAGGCAAGAACGATCCAGATGCTGAATGTGTATGCGGATTTCTGCGAGGACGTGCTTGCAATTCCGGTTATCAAGGGACGTAAGACAGACAAAGAGAAATTCGCAGGTGCTGAGGCAACTTATACGATCGAGTCGCTGATGCACGATGGTAAGGCACTGCAGTCCGGAACGAGCCACAACTTTGGGGATGGATTTGCAAGAGCATTTGGCGTTCAGTATACAGATAAGGATAATAAGCTTCAGTATGTACATCAGACATCTTGGGGTATGACAACGAGAATGATCGGCGCTATCATCATGGTGCATGGTGATGACAGCGGACTGGTACTTCCTCCGAAGGTTGCTCCGACACAGATCATGATCGTTCCGATCATGCAGAAAAAAGAGGGCGTACTCGAGAAGGCAGAAGAGCTTCGCAGCGTGCTCGCATCCAACTTCCGTGTGAAAGTTGATGATTCCGATAAGAGTCCTGGATTCAAGTTCGCCGAGCAGGAAGTAAAGGGTATCCCACTTCGTGTTGAGGTTGGACCGAAGGATATCGAGGCAGGACAGGCAGTTGTTGTCCGCCGTGATACAAGAGAGAAGACCATCGTACCATTCGACAAGCTGTCAGAGACCTGTGAGGCATTGCTTGCACAGATGCATGATGATATGTATGCAAAGGCAAAGGCACATCGTGATGCGAATACACATGTCGCTACAAACTGGGATGAGTTCACAGATATTCTGGAGAAGAAGCAGGGATTCATCAAGGCTATGTGGTGTGGCGAGGAAGCCTGCGAGACAGCCATCAAGGACGAGACAGGTGCAACAACGAGATGTATCCCGTTTGCACAGGAAAAGCTTGGTGATGTATGTGTACATTGTGGCAAGCCTGCGAAACACATGGTTTATTTTGGAAAGGCATACTAAAAATAGAAATCAGAACATTTACCCTGCTGACATCAGCGGGGTAGTTGTTTATTTGGGTGAAATACATGAAAATAGAAATTCCGACAGGGGCGGCATATATTTTACAACAATTAAATAAGCATGGGTATGAGGCATATATTGTTGGCGGTTGCGTGCGGGACAGCCTGCTCGGCAAGCAGCCGAATGACTGGGATATCACGACCTCGGCGAAACCGGAGGAGGTCAAGGCAATTTTCCACCGCACGATCGATACGGGAATCCAGCATGGAACGGTGACGGTCTTAGTGGATCGCGAGATTTTGGACGATGGAAGTGGATCGCTTGCCAGTCATACCGATTATGCATTTGAGGTGACTACATACCGGGTGGATGGTGTTTATACCGACCACCGTCGTCCGGAATCCGTGTGCTTCACAGCGAGCCTGGAAGAGGATCTGAAACGACGGGATTTTACGATCAATGCAATGGCATATAACCCGGAGCAGGGTGTGATCGACATTTTCGGTGGACAGAAGGACCTGGAGAAAGGAATCATCCGCTGCGTGGGTGAGGCATCAGAACGGTTTGACGAGGATGCACTTCGTATCCTGCGTGCAGTCCGGTTTGCGGCACAGCTTGATTTTGTAATTGAGAATCAGACGCGGGAAGCGATGCGCGATCAGGCAAAGTTCCTGAAGGATATCAGTGCAGAACGGATCTGTACTGAGCTTACGAAGATGATCGTTTCGAAGCATCCGGAACGGCTGGAGGAAGCGTACGAGCTGGGACTCACCAATATATTTCTGCCGGAGTTCGACCGGATGATGCAGACGCCACAGAATAACCCGTATCATCTGTATGATGTCGGTCGTCATACGCTGCAGGTGATGCGGGCAGTATCAGCAACACCTGTCCTGCGTTATGCGGCGTTGCTCCATGATGTTGGAAAACCAGAATGTAAGACGACAGACGAAACAGGAGTCGATCATTTCTATGGACATCAGGAACTCTCTGCGAAGATGGCGCGCACGATTCTGCGTCGGTTAAAGCTTGATAACGATACGATCGATCAGGTTTGCAGACTGGTGAGAAATCACGATTATGGACTCTCCGGGGACGGACCGGGGATGAAGAGCTTCCGTCGGTTTGTGGCACAGCTTGGCGCGGAGCATTTCGCAGATTTTCTGGAGATCCGAAAGGGCGATATGGCAGGTCAGAGTGCGTATCATCTCGAACAGCGCAGACAGGTGATCGCGCATATGGAAGCGATGTATGCAGAGATCATAGAACAGAAGCAATGTTTGAAACTGTCGGAACTTGAAATCAGTGGAAAAGATCTCATCGCGATCGGTGTAAAACCGGGGCCGGATATGGGACGCATTTTGAAGGCACTGCTGGACCGGGTACTTGAAGAACCGGAATTGAATACAAGAGAACAATTATTGGCGATTGTAAAGGAATCGTATCTATAGATGCGGACGATCAATCGGAATGAATCCGCCCTTCCTGGCATACAATTAACAAGACTGATGTTGGGAGGGGATTTTTTGTGGCTGAAAAAATGTCGGAAGTATTCGAGATGTACGATGTGAGATTGGATCACATAGGACGGGGACGGGGAGCGATGCTGCTGCAGACGGACAAGGGGGTGCGCCAGATCCGGGCAACGACAGCCGGAGAAAAACGGCTGCAGGCAGAGTATGATTTTAAGGAGCATATGTATCTGGCAGGCTTTCCGCATATTGACCGGCTTGTGAAAAATGTGGAGGATGAACTGATTACATACGATCGTTATGGGAATCCGTTTGTGATGCGGATGTTTTTTGACGGTCGTGAGATGGGTGTCAGCAACAAAAATGAAATCATGCTTGCGGTTGATAATCTGGTTGCCCTGCATCGGGCTGGACGTGCGGTCTGGCAGGAAGTTGATCGCGATATGCAGATCCGGGAGAAGAATGATGTCAAGCGTCGGAACCGGGAAATGAAGAGAGTACATAATTATATTGCGAAACAGAGTCCGAAACGGGAATTTGAATCTTTGTTTATGCAGGCATTTCCGTACTTTTATGAGCAGGGGCTGAACTGTGAACAGGCAGAGGCGGGGACGGCAGGCAAATCTGAACATATGGGATATTGTCATGGCACTTACAATCATCATAGTGTCCTTGTATGTGGGACAGCCGATGCGCGCTATATCGCAACGATTAATTTTGAAAAATATCATATCGGGAACCAGTTGCAGGATCTGTATTATTTCATTCGGAAAACCGTGGAAAAAAATGGATATGCGTTTGCACTGCTCACTGCGATCTTAGAACGGTACCAGCAGGGAATCCCATTGCAACAGATGGACGTTGCGTATATTTGTGGACTCTACCGGTATCCTGAAAAATTCTATAAGCTCTCAAATCAATATATGAATGGTTCGAAGACACGCATTTCTCCGAAAATGGTCGAGAAGTTGAACCGGATCATGGAAGAGGAAGAGAAGAAGCAGACGTTGCTTGAAAAATTATCTTCCTATAATATCTCGAAAAAATGAATATATAATCTTCACATTTGCAAAATAATCTTGTATAATACAGAGGTTAAGGTGGTTTTATGGATAAGCGGAAGATACAATATGGAATCGTTGTGTTGATGCTTGCGTTCGTGTTCGTGGGCTGTGGGCAAAAAAAGAAGAATGATGTCAAGGTCTATGAGAACACGGAGGAAGTCACGGCAGATCATGAAGAGGCTTCCATGACGGCAATCATAACGAGCATGGACATGGAAAATAATCAGATGCATTTTGTATCGGTGCTGGATGGTACAGATATAACATTGCAGTATCATGGCGGTGTGCGCGTGACAGATACGACGGGCGCGGATATCGGCATTGACAATGTTGCCTGTGGAAATGTCGTGGATATCGTGTATTATATGGATACAGAGAAGCTGGTCAGTATCGCGAAGAATGCGAAGGTGAAGACATATACACAGATTAAGAAGTTCCTGTACCGGCAGGATGACCATACCGCTGTCTATAATGGAAATCGTTTCCCGGTATCGGATTATGCACAGGTATTTGATGGGGATCAGGCGCTTTCTCTCGTGGATGTAAACACAGAGGATGAGGTGACGCTGTCCTTGTGGAATGGCAATCTGGTGTCCGTGATCATTACGAAGGGGCACGGGTATGTCCGGCTGTTAAATCAGGGGACATATGTTGGCGGATTTGTAGAGATTGGAAAAGATGTGATTGTTCCAGTTACTGCAGATATGCTGGTAGCAGTCGGGGAAGGCGATTATACACTTCGTATCAGTAAAAATGGATATTCCGGAGAGAAGAGTATCCGTGTGACAAAGGATCGCGAGTTAAATGTAGATATCTCAGATATTGCAATTCCATCCGGAACGGTAACGTTTGCTGTGACGCCGGAGGATGCGAATGAAGTCATCAAGGTTGATGGCGAGGTGATCGCGAACCGGACGTATACCGGATTGTACGGCGATCATGAATTAAGCATTACAGCGGATGGCTATGACAGCTTCCGTGGAAGCTTTAAAATCACAGAGACGATGAAAACCTTGCGCGTAACCTTGCAGCAGGAAACGACCGAAGAGACAACGGAAGATACGACTGAGGCAACGACGCAGGAGGGACAGACAACTGCATCCGGGCAGATTACGACGCAGACGACTGCAACGACACAGGGATCACAGACGACCACTGCGACGACGCAGAGTGGGCAGACGACGGAGTCCGCGGAGCAGGGTAATAAAATTACGATTAAAAAACCGGAAGGTGTGGGCGTATATTTCGACGGCGATTATGTCGGAATCGCACCGGTGTCGATCAGGAAGACAGCGGGAACACATACGATCACGCTATACAAAGCCGGTTATTTGATAAAAAGTTATACAATACAAGCCGAAGATAACGGCAAAGACGATGAATATAGCTACGCGGATCTGATATCCGTGCTGGACTAAATAGTAGGAGGAACATCATGGACATGGATTACAAAAAGGTTTATGAAGAATGGCTGACAAACCCGTTTTTTGATGAAGCAACAAGACAGGAGCTGGCAGCAATCAAGGATGACGAGAAAGAAATCAAAGAGCGTTTCTATACGGATCTTGAATTCGGAACAGCTGGATTGCGCGGTATTATTGGCGCCGGTACGAACCGCATGAATAATTATATTGTTGCGAAGGCGACACAGGGACTTGCAAATTATATCAAACAGCGTAAGAAGCAGGCAAAGGGTGTTGCGATTGCCTATGATTCCAGACATTGTTCACCAGAGTTTGCAGATGTAGCAGCCTTGTGTCTGGCAGCAAACGGTATCAAGGCATATGTGTTTGAGTCTCTTCGTCCAACACCAGAGCTTTCTTTTGCAGTCCGTTACCTTGGTTGTGTGGCAGGTATTAACGTAACAGCCAGCCACAACCCACCAGAGTACAACGGATACAAGGTATATTGGGAGGATGGTGCACAGATTACACCTCCACATGATGCGGGTATCATGCGTGAGGTAAAGGCAATCTCTGTACAGGATGCCATTACAATGCCAAAGCAGGAAGCAATCCATGAAGGTTTGTATGAAGTCATCGGCAAGGAAATCGATGATGCATATATGGCAGAGCTGAAGAAGCTTGTACTGCATCAGGAGTGCATCGACAAATACGGAAAAGAATTAAAGATTGTATATACACCATTGCATGGAACGGGAAATATCCCAGCCAGAAGAATTCTGCGTGAACTTGGCTTTGAGAATGTATATGTTGTTCCAGAGCAGGAATTGCCAGATGGCGATTTTCCAACTGTAAGCTATCCAAACCCGGAGGCAGCAGAAGCATTCGAGCTTGCACTTGCACTTGCAAAGCAGCATGACGCAGATCTCGTTCTCGCAACGGATCCAGATGCAGACCGTCTCGGTGTGTATGTAAAGGATAAGGATGGCGAGTATCACTGCCTGACCGGAAATATGTCGGGAAGTCTGCTTGCGGAATATGAGCTCAGCCAGATCAAGGCGACAAAGGGACTGCCGAAGGATGGCGCACTGATCAAGTCTATCGTTACAACAAACCTTGTAAATGAGATGGCGAAGAGCTACGGCGTGAAGCTCGTAGAGGTTCTGACCGGATTCAAGTTCATTGGACAGAAGATGTTGGAGTTTGAGACAAAACATAATGGCACATATCTCTTCGGATTTGAGGAGAGCTACGGATGTCTGATCGGTACACATGCCAGAGATAAGGATGCGATCGTAGCAACGATGGCACTCTGTGAGGCAGCTGCATATTACCGTTCACAGGGCAAGACTTTGTGGGATGCCATGATCGATATTTATGAGAAGTATGGTTATCATGTAGATGCGATCCATACACTGACATTAAAGGGTATCGAAGGTCTGGAGAAGATCAAGAGTATCATGGATCAGTTAAAGTCTCATACACCAAAGGAGATTGCAGGCTTAGAAGTGCTCTGGGCACGTAATTACGACAACGATACAGCGACAAACATGAAGAATAAGGCGGTTGTTCCAACCGGACTTCCGAAGTCAAACGTTGTATATTACGAGCTCGAAGGTGGCGCTTGGCTTTGCGTCCGTCCATCCGGTACAGAGCCAAAGATCAAATTCTACTATGGCGTTATCGGTAAGGATTTCGATGATGCACAGAAGAAGTCAGAGGAATTTGGCGAAGCAGTCAACAAGATGATTGAATACATGATGTAAGAGTATGAAAGCGATTTCGGGAACCCGAAGGGTGAAGAAATCGCTTTTGTTATAGTGAAAGAAAATGAAGGGAAGATGACATGCTGCAACTGAAGAACATAGTAAAGGACTATGGAGAGGGCGATTCAAAGGTACAGGCATTAAAGGGAGTCAGTATTAATTTTCGGGCAAATGAATTTGTTTCGATTCTTGGACATTCCGGTTGTGGAAAGACAACACTCTTGAATATCGTGGGAGGGCTCGATCAGTACACCGATGGCGATTTGATAATCAAGGGAAAAACAACAAAGAAATACAAGGATAAGGACTGGGATACCTACCGGAACCATAGCGTTGGTTTTGTATTCCAGAGCTACAATCTGATCATGCACCAGACGGTGCTGCAGAATGTCGAGCTGGCATTGACCTTGTCGGGTGTCTCGAAGAGCGAGCGCAGACGCCGGGCGAAGGAAGTGCTCGAGAAGGTTGGACTCGGTAGCCAGATCCATAAAAAGCCAAATCAGATGTCCGGTGGACAGATGCAGCGTGTGGCAATCGCGCGTGCGCTGATCAATGATCCGGAGATTCTGCTTGCGGATGAACCGACCGGTGCACTTGATACAGAGACAAGCGTGCAGATCATGGATCTTCTGAAGGAGATTGCAAAAGACCGTCTCGTTATTATGGTTACCCATAACCCGGAGCTTGCAGAGCAGTACAGTACACGAATTGTTAAGCTGTTGGATGGTGAGATTACAGATGATAGCATGCCGTATTCCGATGAGGAAGCAGCGAAGGAAACGTATGAGGAATTAAGCAAGAAGGACTTAAAGCATAAGCGGATGTCGTATTTTACAGCGCTGAATCTGTCCTTCAACAACCTGCTTACAAAGAAGGGACGAACCCTGCTTACCGCATTTGCAGGCAGTATCGGTATCATCGGAATCGCGCTGATCTTATCGTTGTCCGATGGATTCCGGAATTATATCAAGAGCGTGGAGGAAGATACTCTTTCTACCTACCCGCTGGAGATCACGGATGAGTCCATTGACATGTCCGCAATGATGGGAATTATGCTCGGCACCGAGATGAAGAGTGAAGAAGAGCATGATATGGACAAGGTGTATTCAAACAACTTTGTCGGTAATTATATGAAGAATATGCTTGGTGAAGTCAAGGTTAACGACATGGTATCCTTCAAGGATTATATCGAGGAAGGTGACGGTCAGAAGATGAAGGACTACACCAGCGATATCATGTACACCTATGGCATTACGATTAACGCTTACAAAAGTGATGTAGAGAAAGAAGTCTATCAGGTCAATCCAAGTACCGTCTTTGACAGTATCGGATTTGGTTCGATGTCAGAGATGGATAACCTGGGTATGACAGGGACGCAGAGTACGACGAATGTCTGGTCCGAGATGATCAGCAATCAGGAGCTGCTCGAGAACCAGTATGATGTTGTAGCCGGACGCTGGCCGGAGAATTACGATGAAGTCGTGATGGTCGTGACGAAGGATAACGAGATCAGCGATTATGAGTTGTATTCGCTTGGCATCCGGGATGTCAGCGAGATGCAGGAGATGATGCGTGCGGCATTGAAGGGTGAGACGAAGACGTATCCAAACACCTCGTACACCTATGATGACCTGCTGAGCCTCACCTATAAGGTAATTCCATCTTCCGATTTTTACGAATACGATGATTCAGAGAAATGTTATGTGGATAAGAGCGATGATGCTGATTACCTGAAAGATAAGATCAAAAATGGTCTGGATATCAAGGTGGTTGGTATCGTCCGCCCGAATGAGGATGCAACAGTACATTCGATCACAACAACGATTGGTTATACGCATGCACTGGTGGAGAAGTTGATGGATCTGTCGAGAGACAGCGAAGTTGGCAAGGCGCAGCTGGATGATCCAGATAAGAATGTATTTACCGGCTATGAATTTGGTGCAGATCTGAACGAGGAGGCACAGAAGGAAGCTGAGCAGCAGGCGCAGGATGCAATGAGCGAGATGGGAATCGCAGACATGACAGAGGATCAGCTGTATGAATATATGGCGAGCCTTCCGGCAGATCAGTTGAAGCAGTTTATGCAGACGATGACGGAACAGACGCAGAGTGTGTCAAACAGCATGTCGCTGTCCGATCTGAAATCCGCTGAGAATGCGACCTATGATGACAACCTTGTCACACTTGGTATCGCTTATGAGAATGATCCGAAGGTCATCCGCATCTATCCGATCGATTTTGAGTCGAAGGAAAAGATCATCGACGTGATCGAAGAATATAACGATATGGTGAAAGCAAACGGCGAAGAGGAGAAGGAAATCTCTTACACAGATATGGTAGGAACGATGATGTCTTCCATCAGTACGATTATCAATGCGATTTCGTATGTGCTGATGGCGTTCGTGGCAATCTCGCTCGTGGTAAGCTCGATCATGATTGGTATCATCACATATATTTCCGTATTGGAGCGGACGAAGGAGATTGGTGTGCTGCGAAGCATCGGTGCATCGAAGAAGGATATCTCGCGTGTATTTAACGCGGAGACGATTATCATTGGTTTCGTGGCAGGTTTGATCGGTATTGGAGTTACCGTGCTCCTGAACATCCCAATCAATGCAGTCATTCACCATTTTGCAGGACTGACCGGCGTTGCGAAGCTTCCGGTTACAGGTGGTGCGCTCTTGGTTGCAATCAGCGTTGTGCTGACGATGATCGGTGGATTGATTCCGTCGCGTGTAGCATCAAAGAAGGATCCAGTGGAAGCATTGCGGAGTGAGTAAATAGTTATTCGAAAAGACGTGTTACAGGAGGATTTCGAATATGAGAACATTTGAAGATATAAAGATTGCGGTTGCAGGAACCGGCTACGTCGGATTGTCACTTGCAACCCTGTTGTCCCAGAAGCATACGGTGACAGCAGTGGATATCGTGCCTGAGAAGGTGGAGAAGATCAATCATAAGATTTCTCCGATTCAGGACGATTATATTGAGAAGTATCTGGCAGAGAAGGAGTTGCATCTGACAGCAACCTTAGATGGAGGGACAGCATATCGCGATGCGGATTTTGTCATCATTGCTGCGCCGACAAACTACGACAGTCAGAAGAACTTCTTCGATACCACAGCGGTGGAAGCCGTGATTGAACTTGTGCTGAAGGTGAATCCGGAAGCATTTATGGTAATCAAATCGACGATCCCGGTTGGTTATACGGAGTCAGTAAGAAAGAAATATCAGACAAGCCGGATTCTGTTTTCTCCGGAATTTCTGCGGGAGTCCAAGGCGCTGTATGACAATTTGTATCCAAGCCGTATTATTATTGGTACAGATAAGTCGGATGCAGAAGTAGATGCGGCGGCGCATACTTTTGCACGGTTGTTGCAGGAGGGCGCAGAAAAGGAAAATATTGATACGCTGTTTATGGGATTTACGGAAGCAGAAGCGGTCAAGCTTTTTGCAAACACCTATCTCGCTCTACGTGTATCCTATTTCAATGAGTTAGATACTTATGCAGAGATGAAAGGGTTGGATACCCAGGCAATCATCGACGGTGTGTGCCTGGATCCGAGAATCGGAACACACTACAACAATCCGAGCTTCGGTTACGGTGGCTACTGCCTGCCGAAGGATACGAAACAGCTGCTTGCGAATTATGACAGTGTGCCACAGAATATGATGACGGCGATTGTGGAGAGTAACCGGACGCGGAAAGATTTTATTGCGGGTCGTGTGCTTGAAAAAGCCGGCTATTACAGCTATGGCGCGAACAATGAATGGAATGCTGAAAGTGAGAAAAAAGTTACGATTGGTGTCTATCGACTCACGATGAAATCAAATTCGGATAATTTCCGTCAGAGTTCGATTCAAGGCGTGATGAAACGTGTGAAGGCGAAGGGGGCAAGTGTAATCGTATATGAGCCGACACTGCCGGATGGAACGACATTTTTTGGCTCCAAGATCGTAAATGATCTGGCAGAGTTTAAGAAACAGAGTGATGCAATTCTTGCAAACCGTTACAGCGCAGAGCTGGACGATGTGCAGGAAAAGGTATATACAAGAGATATATTTCGAAGAGATTAAAGGCTAAGAGGAGGGTAAACATGAAAAAGTATGATTATTTAGTGGTAGGTGCCGGACTTTACGGTGCGGTGTTTGCACAGCAGGCAAAGGAAAAAGGGAAAAAGGTGCTTGTGATTGACAAGCGTCCGCATATTGCCGGAAATGTGTACACAGAGGATGTAGAGGGTATCCATGTACACAAATATGGTGCGCATATCTTCCACACGAACAACAAAGAGGTATGGGATTATATTACGAAGTTTGCAGAGTTCAACCGGTTCACGAATTCACCGGTTGCAAATTACAAAGGCGAGCTTTACAGCCTGCCGTTTAACATGTACACATTTAACAAAATGTGGGGTGTGGTAACGCCAGAAGAGGCAGCGGAAAAAATCGAAGAGCAGAAAAAGGCAGCTGGTATCACGGAGCCTAAGAATCTGGAAGAGCAGGCAATCAGTCTGGTTGGAACAGATATCTATGAGAAGCTGGTAAAAGGCTATACGGAAAAACAGTGGGGACGCCCATGTACAGAGCTTCCTGCGTTTATCATCAAGCGTCTGCCAGTCCGTCTGACATTTGACAACAATTATTTCAATGCGCTGTATCAGGGTATTCCGATGGGCGGCTACACGAAGATGGTGGAGAACCTTCTGGCTGGTATTGAAGTAAAGGTTTCTACCGATTATTTTGCAAACAAAGCAGAGTATGATGCGATGGCAGAGAAGGTTGTCTATACAGGTGCCATTGATGCTTATTTTGATTATAAGCTTGGCGCGCTTGAATATCGTTCCGTGCGGTTTGAGACAGAACTTTTAGACAGGCCAAACTTCCAGGGAAATGCGGCAGTGAACTACACAGATGCTGAGACACCTTGGACACGTATCATCGAGCATAAATGGTTCGAGTTTGGCAAGGATGATGCAGGCAATGATCTGCCAAAGACCGTTGTTTCACGCGAATACTCTTCTGAGTGGAAGGTGGGCGATGAGCCATATTATCCGGTAAATGATGAGAAAAATGGCGCGCTGTATCAGCAGTACAAGGAGCTTGGCGAGCAGGAGGAGCATGTGATCTTCGGCGGACGTCTTGGCGAGTACAAGTATTATGATATGGATGCAGTAATCGCATCTGCACTTGCAATGAGTGAGAAAGAGCTGGGCAAATAACAGCAATACGATAACAATCAAAAAGAGCAGTTGGAAACAGATATGTGTTCCAGCTGCTCTTTTGGTTTCTGTGAATTTGTTTTGCGAAAACTCAAAAGTGTTATCGTAACAGTTCCAGAATTGTATTTACCATCAGGTCGTTCTGCATCGGATTCATGATTGAGAATCGTACAAAATGCGAATCCAAGCCGTGAAAATTCTCGCAGTTCCGAAGGACAATGCCCTTCAGATTGCAATGTGCCAGCAGGGATTTTGCAGTGACATCCTCTTTTAGAATCTGCATCAGCGCGAAGTTTGCACTCGGTTTGAACAACCGCAGATTCTTGTTTGTATTCATTGCTGCATAGATCAGGTTGCGCTCGGTAAAGATGCGGGAGTGCGATTCGTGGATGTAGGCGGTATCCTCCAGCATAGCAGTACAGGCAGCTGCGGTCAGACAGGAAATGCTGTTTGGTGTGGCGGTCATATTGATGATCGTCATGTTTGTTTCGTTGTTCATGATCGCATAAGCAAGTCGCAGTCCTGGTACAGAGAAGAATTTGGATACGCTGCGCAAAATAATCAGGTTATCATAGGTATTTACCAGAGAGATCGCAGTGTTACGCTCATAGTTCTCTGTAAATTCAATGTACATTTCGTCGAGTAAAAGTGCGATGCCAAGCTCCTTGCATGCGGCTGCAAGTTTCTCGATATCTGCTTTTGATATAAGCTGGGAGGTTGGATTGTTTGGATTTCCGAGGATCACAATATCGTATGTATCCGATAAGTGTGCAATAAAATCATCCATATCCAAATGGTAATCCTGATTGATGTCCAGCTCATAGAAGTCTGTTTCGCAACCATACACGGATAATACATGTTCATAATCCGTGGCTGATGGGATCGGCAGTAAAGCCTTCTTTGGTGCAAGAAGTGCAACAAAGAGACGCAGCAGATCAGAGCTGCCGCTGCCAAGCACCAAATGCTCTGGCGCACAGCAGGCATAAGAAGCGATGGCGTTCCGTAAAGGGTCGTAGTATGTGTCAGGATAGCGACCGACCGCGCTGATATTTTCCATGATCGCGCGTGTCACGCTGTCCGGGACACCGAGTGGATTGCAATTTATGTCATATCGCACAGTCTCATACTGTTCGATGCGAAGTGGTCCGTTGCTCATAGTTTCCTCCTAATAATTAGAAAACAAACCATTTATATCCCTGTCTTGAAAAAAGAAAGGGGGTTTGTTATAATGTGATATGTGTTAAAAGGGGATAGTGGGTGAACTATACCCTCATATCGATAATTATACCTATTAAATAGACGAATGACAAGTAGGTTTTCATTACGAAGCCGAGAAATAAAGGAGATACCATGAAGGCGATAGTAGAACATTACGCAAAGGGCGAATTTCAGGTAGACCGGCCTGAGGTAGCGATATCAGAAAAGTTTTTAAAACTGAATATAGAATCGGGAACTTTGTACGAAGGTGTCTTCACGGTGAACAGCACGAATGACCACGTCATCAAAGCGATGGTGTATGATAGCCGCTATATGCTGCGGTTCAACCAGCATACATTTATTGCGAAGAATTTTGATGTCGGATTCACATTCGATGCAACCTGTTTGGAAGCAGGTAAAAATTACAAAGGACATATCAGTGTCATTACGGACGGCGGAGAATTTAAGATTCTGTATGATATTGACATCACGACACCATATGTAAAATACGGAGATCAGAAGATCGATGATCTTTTCAAATTTGCGACACTCGCTGAGAGCAACTGGGCAGAGGCGGCGCGTGTATTTGTGCGCGATGATTTTAAGCGTACATTTATCAACCGCGATCCGGTGATCAAGCAGATCTACAACAGTCTGATGGAAAGCCAGTCGGTCAATCAGGCTTTGGAGGAATTCCTCGTCTATGTACACAAGAAACGTGCGCTGACATTGTCAGTATCCAAGGCGAAGATCAATCTGGAGTTCCCGGAGGAGCTTTCCAAGATTTCGATTAACATCAGCAAAAACACATGGGGCTACAGCAGTTCAACGGTACGCTCCACCGAGGATTTCATTATTCCAGCGAGAAAGGTGATTACAAGTGCCGATTTTTATGGCAATCTGTATGCTTTGGATGTACTGATTTCACCGGAGAATATTCCGGACGGCGTGACATCCGGCAGAATCATTATCGAGAATGTCTACCAGACAATCGAGATTGAGATTAACCTGTCCAAGCCGACAGAAAAAGAGATAAAAGTGTCCAAACCGGGCAGCAAAACACATCTGATTAAGTCGAATCAGGTGCGCTTGATTACGACATATATGGATTACCGCATGGGCAGAATCCAGCTTCGGGAATACATTAGCACGACCTTATTTGCATTTAACAATCTGGCACGCTATGTACCAGAGGAAGATCTGTACCGTCTGGGAACAATGCATATGAACATTATGCAGGGAGAGACAGAGAAGGTAGAACAAGAATTCCTGCGTATCGAGGCGGATGTCGATAACTCTGGAATGAACAACAAGCAGAGTTGTTATTATGCATATCTGAAGGCGATGGTTGGCAAGGACCGCCGTGCGACCGAACAGGCAAAGGAACTGATTCGCAGAAGCTACCACACAGAGGATGACAAGATCTTCTATTTCTGGTTGCTGCTGTTTGTGGATGATACTTATAATAACGATCAGACCGCTTTGTATCGGGAAGTTAAAAACCTGTATGAGCAGGGATACAACAGCCCGCTTATGTACATGGAGCTTTGCGAAGTCTTAAACAACAACCCGTTGCTGCTGAAGCATATTACAGATCTTGAGGTTACAACGATCCGATGGGGATTGCGCCACCAGTATCTGTCGGACGAAGTAATCGAGGCGTTTATCCAGCTTGCGGCATCATTCCGTCAGTTTGATGCGAAGATTTTCGAGATCATGGATAGCATTTACTCCAAGAAAAAGAGTGACGAGGTGCTGTCAAGTATCTGCTCGATGCTGATCAGCGCAGGAAAACTGGATAACAAGTACCATCGGTTCTACCGGGATGCAGTGGAACGCAACCTGAAATTTATCGGGCTGAATGAGTGCTTTGTCAAGAGTATGAATTTCTCCAGATATGATCTGATACCGCAGTCGGTATTGATGTATCTGAATTATAAGAATACACTTTCCGAAAAAGAGCTTGCGTACTTGTATGCGAACGTAATTTACAACAAGTCCCAGCACATGAAGGTGTACCATGAATATGCGACAACGATGCAGGATTTCATGGAGAATATGATTATCAGCGGCAAGGTCAGCGATGATCTGACTGTGCTTTATGATGAGTTCTTGGAGCCAGAGACGGTCAGTCCGCTTTATGCGAGCAAGCTGATCAACATTATCTTCCGTCGGAAGCTTGTCTGCTTTAACAAGGGCGTGCGTGCCGTGATCGTGACGCATCAGGAGTTAGAGGAAGTACAGCGCGTACCGATCGTAAACGGCGAAGCATATGTGGAGATTCTGTCGAACACGGCTTCCATTATCTTCGAGGATAGCGCGGGAAACCGGTATGCGGGATCTATTCCGTATCGACTGGAACGTATTGTAGATGAAAATGCATATATGGATATCTGCTGTAAATACAGTCCGCGGGATTACCGGGTGCTGCTGCATAACTATGAGCAGCTTGGTGATTTCACATTCAAGAAGGCAATCGAGGTCAATGCCGCACGAGATATTGTTAACTGTGATGAGATCTCCTATGATTACAAGCAGCAGGCATATCTGAATATTATTGAATATTACCATGAGAATCTGGATAACGAGGTGCTTACAAAGTATCTCGAAAAATTGGATATCGAATACTTAAATCACGCAAATGCACGTGTGATGATCGCTTACATGGTCGATATGAACATGTTCGACAAGGCATTTCAGGCGGTGAAGCTGTATGGCTTCGATGAGATCGACAGTGAAGAGCTGTATCGTCTGGCGGATTATGGTGTGGAGGACAGCAATGGCTTCTTAAATGAGGATCTGCTTTCCATCTGTATCCATCTGTACAAATCCGGTAAGGTCAATGAGCGGATTTTGGTATATATCATCAACCATTATAAGGGTGACTTGGAAGAATTGGCAGGTATTTTTAAGACGGTGCGTAACCGTGTCAGAGATATTTCCCTGCTGGCAGAAAATACATTGGCACAGATGATGTTCGCGATGGGAAATGTCGAGTACATCTACGATATCTTTACCGCGTATTATGCAGGCAGAAACCGTGGACTGGTCGTAAAGGCGTTCCTGCGGTTTGCATGCTATAACTATCTAATCAAAGATGCACAGATTCCAAGTGGTGTCTTTGACTGTCTGTATCAGGAGATTCAGAAGGGCAATATCGAGGATGAGATTTCCCGTATGTCCATGCTGCATCACTTCTCGAAGCTGGATCGTTATACGGGCGAGCAGAAGACGTGGATCAAGGATGCGGTTGGCAAGTTTATGGATGCAGGCAAGCTGCTTCCGTTCTACAAGAGCTTCCAGTCCTTTATCAAGCTGCCACAGGATGTCATGCTCAAGACCTATCTGATCTACAAGAGCGAGCCGGGCAAACAGGTAACAGTGAAGTACGCATTTGATACTGGTTCCAGACAGAATCTGATCTACAAGACAGAGCTTCTGGATGAGATGATTCCGGGCATGTATGTGAAGGAATATGTCGTGTTCCACGGCGAGCGCCTTGTCTATGAAATCTCGGATGATAAGCAGGGTACTTCTTATGTGGTAGAGAGTGAATCGCTGAAGTCCAAAGCGTTTAACCGCAAAGACCGGAACCGCTTTGAGATTATCAACAGCATGCTTGTCAATCAGGAAATGCGGGAAGATAATGAGCTGTTAGAGACATTGGATGTTTACCTGAATACGGTACATCTGTTTGAAGAGAATTTGAGTATATTGTAATATCGCGGGGAAACCTGTGGATTGCAATGCATAGAAATAGATATAAGTACGAAAGGAAAAAGACATGTCAGAGGCGTATTATATAGGCATGGATCTGTGTTCGGATTCCACGCAGATTAGTTTTTATAACGACATCTCGCGCGAGCCGGAGACAGTCAACCAATTAAATAACAAAGAAACATATATGATGCCAAACATCCTTTTCTTCGGCTTAGAGACCGGAGAGTGGTATGTTGGCTCCGAAGCTTCCGAGGCACGTTTCAAGGAGCAGGGTATCGTGTTGGATGAGCTGTTTCAGAATGCGCGCAGTGAGGAGACTGTTGAGGTGCATAATACGCGTTACAGTTATCGCAAGCTGTTTTTAATGATGCTTAAAATGCATGTCGATTCTTTCCTGTATCGTTATGAGGGCGCGACGGTAAAGAAGCTTGTCATTACGATTCCAGAATATAACAAGGATCTGTTCCGTGTACTTTCAACGTTTTACAAGGAGCTTGGTGTCGAGAAGGAGCAGGTGGAGATCACGAGCCATCTTGACAGTGGTCTGTATTACATTTTTAATCAGGATGAAAGCCTGCGCACAAACAGTGTGGGATTGTTTGATTACAATACGGATGGCCTGCATTATTACAGAATTGATATCTCGCATGGACACGAACTGAACACGATCAGTGTCACACATGAGGACTATTCTGAGAATTTCAATCTGGCAGCCTTCGGCGGTGACAATATCCTGATGGATATTACATTTGCAAAGATTGTGGCAAATGAGACAAAGAAAACATACATTTCGGCCATTTATCTGACCGGACTCGGATTCTCCGAGAAATGGCTGAACAAATCACGCGAGCTTCTGACGCAGGGCAGACGTGTATTTGCCGGACAGAATATCTATACCAAGGGTGCCTGCTACAAGGCAGTCGGCGGTGAATATGGCGAATTTTATAAGAAGTATTTTGTAGAGACAAAGGAGAATGTGATCTTTGATGTCGGAATCTCTTCGGAGGACGAGGAGGATCGGTTTATTCCGATCGCCTTGGGCGGCAGACAGTGGTACAACATCCACGGAAAGATCAGTATTATATTGGATGATACAGAGTCCCTGACTTTGGTATACCGGAACCGGAAGACCGGAGAAGAAGAGCGGGAAGTCGTGAAGCTGCACGGAATCCCGAAACGTCCGAACAAGACGTCTAAGTTCTCCGTGGAGGTGGAATTTGAGAATCCACATCATGGCGCATTTATCATTAAGGATGTTGGATTTGGAAAATTATTCCCGACCACGAACAAGATTTATCGTAAGGAGTTTGATGTTTAATGTCAAAAATTATCTTATGTACAAGAAAAGAAGCATCGCATCCGTTCATCTTTCTGAATACGAAGGTGGAGATCAACACCTACGAGGAGCTGTGCTTTTATATCTACAATAATACCGTGCTGATCTCGAAGTCTTCTCTGTCTGAGAAGCTGTTTGACTGGATTCGGGATGAGCTGGATATGCCGGAGCTTGCAGCGAAGCTGGTAGCACTTTCGAACAAGGCGACATTTGCACAGGATCTGCTGGTTGAAATTTTAAATGCCGGGGATTACTATACACCGGACGAGATTGCAACTTATGTGGAAGCATGGCAGAAATATCGTCGGCTGACATCAAGTCAGCGTAAGAAATTAAAGGCAGACAGCTATCTTGGCTACCGCAGATACATCAAGGCGGCATCGATTTACGATGAGATTCTGGACAACCAGCAGGATATCACAGACAAGGTATTTCTTGGAAATGTCTATCACAACCGAGGTGTGGCAGCAGCCAACAACATGGATGTGGAAGATGCAAAAAGCTATTTCATGAAAGCGTATGAATTAAATGGCAACGAGGAGAGTCTGCGCAGTTACCTGATCGTATTTTCGGCAGGGAACGATGCGACGACACTGAAGCAGGAAATGCGGAAGTTTGACCTCGATGAAGATAATTTTGAGAATTTGATGATTGAGATCGGAGATTCGAATGAGGATGTCCGGGAGATGACAATCTTCTCTATGTTACAACGTGCGGTATACAACCGTATGAATAAGGACATGATCGATTACGACAAGCGAATGGATATTATACTTGGACAATTGAAGGATGAATTCAGAGAGCAGGCGATTTGATGGGAATGTTTCAGAAGATCAAGGCATACTTGAATGAAGATGATGCCGAATATGACGCCTTGATTGAAGAACAGGAACGCATGCGGGAAGAACGCAGAAAGCGCAGGAATCAGTCGAGGGCAGAACGAAATAAGGAAAAGGCGAAGCGGGCCGCGGAAAAAGCGGTGCTGAAAGAACGTGTTGATCCGGAGATCCGGCGGGAAGTCAAAGAGACGGTATCGTCGAATCGAGAGCGAAAGACCGTTGGCGATTTCTGTGAACAGTTAGTCGATACGAAATATCACATGGAGGATATGAAGCAGGAGTACAAACTCGTGACGGATTATCTCGTTGATATTCAGCGAATCGAGGAACTGCCAGTGAATCTTGCAGAAGATATCATAGATACGGCGAAGGAGATTGAACGTCTTGACGGCAACCGTAGTAAATATCAGCAGTCAGAGAATCTGCTTACAACAGAGCAGTATCGTACGATGCAGCGGCTGGAGGATGACATTCCGGATACGATCAAAAACTTAAATGATATGGAGATGCGGGATTCTATGCTGAAAAACGACATGGGATATCTCGAGGGAGAAAAAGAAGATCTGAAATATGCACGTGTGGAGGATACCGACAATGCATACCGGATTCGAAGCGTTTTGATCGTGGTGCTGGTGTTATTCCTTTTGATTAGCATTACCTTGTTTGCGGTGGCGCTGCTTGCGAAGAAGGATGTGACATTGCCAGCGGCAATCGAAGGAACGATTGCGGTGATCTGCTTTGCCGTGTGTTATATCCAGTATGCAAATATCAACCGGCGCGTACAGGAAAACGACGCAAAGCTTCAAAGGGCAATCTCGTTACTGAATAAAGTCAAAGCAAAATATGTCAATAATACAAATACATTAGATTATATCTATGAAAAATACGACGTCAATTCCGGGAAGGAACTGATGTACCGCTGGGATCTGTACAACCAGATGCAGCGCGATGCAAAGAAATATTCACAGGCAAGCGAGAGCTATTATCTTGCGTGTGACAGGCTGGTAAAACAGCTTTCTGATGTTGGCGTGACCGATCCGATGGTCTGGAAGAATCAGACAAATGCACTGATTGACCGGCGGGAGATGGTTGAGATTAAGCATGGCTTGAATGTACGGCGGCAGAAGATCCGCGAGAAGATGGCAAGCTGTGAGAAGATCCGGCAGAATGCCACGGCGGCGTTAAAAGCAAGTATTGCAGCGAATCCGGGCATTGAAAGCTATATCCGGGAGTTGCTTGCAACCTACAATCTGGAATTGTAATCCCGGATTGCAGATACAAAACAAGAGAAGTTTGATTGTGTATTTTTATACACGACATCATTCATATATGGAGGAAGAAAGACATGGCTAAGGAATTAGAGAAGAACTACAACCCGGCGGAGATTGAACCGCGTCTGTATGAAAAATGGGTTGCAAACAAATATTTTCACGCGGAGGTAGACCGGAGCAAAAAACCGTTCACCATCGTGATGCCGCCACCAAACATTACCGGACAGTTGCATATGGGACATGCACTCGATAATACGATGCAGGATATCCTGATCCGTTTCAAGCGTATGCAGGGTTACAATGCACTGTGGCAGCCGGGAACCGACCATGCTGCAATCGCGACAGAGGTGAAGGTTATCGAGGCTTTGAAGAAGGAAGGCATCGACAAGGAAGACCTTGGACGTGAGAAGTTCTTAGAGCGTGTCTGGGACTGGCGTAGAGAGTACGGCGGCAAGATCGTCAACCAGTTGAAGAAGATGGGTTCATCCGCAGACTGGGATCGTGAGCGTTTCACGATGGATGAAGGAAATAACAAGGCAGTTACAGAGGTATTCTGTAAGCTGTATGAAAAAGGATATATGTACCGAGGTTCCCGTATCGTAAACTGGTGTCCGGTTTGTCAGACATCCATTTCCGATGCAGAGGTTGTACATGAGGAGCAGGATGGCTTCTTCTGGCACATCAATTATCCGGTTGTTGGCGAGGAAGGAAGATTCGTAGAGATCGCAACCACACGTCCGGAGACATTGCTCGGTGATACAGCCGTTGCAGTAAATCCAGAGGACGAGCGATACAAGGATATCGTTGGCAAGATGCTGAAGCTGCCACTCACGGACCGTGAGATTCCGGTGATTGCCGATGAGTATGTAGATAAAGATTTTGGAACCGGCTGTGTAAAGATCACACCGGCACACGATCCGAACGATTTCGAGGTTGGAAAGCGTCATAATCTCGAAGAGATCAATATTATGAATGATGATGCTACGATCAACAAGCTTGGCGGCAAGTATGCAGGCATGGATCGTTATGAGGCAAGAAAGGCAATGGTTGCTGATCTTGATGCACTCGGACTTCTCGTGAAGGTTGTACCACACAAGCATATGGTTGGTACGCATGACCGTTGTAAGACAACGGTAGAGCCACTTGTAAAGCCACAGTGGTTCGTCAAGATGAGCGAGATGGCAAAGCCGGCGAAGGAAGCAGTTGTAAGCGGCAAGCTGAAGCTGATTCCGGAGCGTATGGACAAGACCTATTACAACTGGCTGGATAATATCCGTGACTGGTGTGTATCCAGACAGCTCTGGTGGGGACATCGTATCCCGGCATATTACTGTCAGGACTGTGGGGAGACGATCGTATCGAAGGAGACCGTGTGCACTTGTCCAAAATGTGGAAGCAACAATGTAAAGCAGGACGAGGATACACTGGATACATGGTTCTCCTCTGCACTCTGGCCATTCTCTACACTTGGCTGGCCGGACAAGACGGAAGATCTGGACTACTTCTTCCCGACCGATGTACTTGTAACTGGATACGATATTATCTTCTTCTGGGTAATCCGTATGGTATTCTCATCGATCGAACAGACAGGCAAGCTTCCGTTCCACACGGTACTCTTCCACGGTCTGGTCAGAGACGATCAGGGACGTAAGATGAGTAAGTCCCTTGGAAATGGTATCGATCCATTGGAGGTTATCGACAAGTATGGTGCCGATGCGCTCCGATTCACACTGATTACCGGAAATGCACCGGGTAACGACATGCGTTTCTACTGGGAGAGAGTTGAAGCAAGCCGTAACTTTGCAAATAAGATCTGGAACGCATCCAGATTTATCATGATGAATATTGAGAAGGCAGATATCACAGGTATTGATGCTGCCATGACCGCTGATGTCGATGCAGCGATGAAGCAGTACGGCTTCACACTTGCGGACAAGTGGATTTTGTCGAAGATGAATGATCTCGTTCAGGAGGTCACAGACAATATGGAAAAATTTGAGCTTGGTATCGCAGTATCAAAGTTGTACGATTTCCTGTGGGAGGAGTTCTGTGACTGGTATATCGAGATGGTAAAACCAAGACTCTGGGATGACGCAGACGAGACAAAGGCAGCAGCACTCTGGACATTGAAGACGGTCCTTACAACTGGTCTGAAGCTGTTGCATCCATATATGCCATTTGTAACAGAGGAGATCTTCTGTACACTGACCGACGAGGAATCTATCATGATCTCCAAGTGGCCGGAATATGACAAGGCATTTGATTTCAAGGCAGATGAGGCTGCTGTGGATAAGATCAAGGAAGCCGTACGTGGCATTCGTAATGTGCGTACAGAGATGAACGTTGCACCGAGCAGAAAGGCAAGTGTCTATGTTGTATCGCCGAAGGAAGACATTCGTGCAATCTTTACGGCAAGTAAGAATTTCTTCGCTATGCTTGGCTATGCAAACGAGGTACATGTACAGGCAGATAAGAGTGGAATCGCAGATGATGCGGTATCGGTTGTGATCCATGATGCAGCGATCTACATTCCATTTGCAGAGCTTGTGGATATCGAGAAGGAAATTGAGCGTCTGACGAAGGAACAGACAAAGTTAGAGGCAGAGATCAAGCGTGCATCCGGTATGCTTGCAAATCCAAAGTTTGTAGATAAGGCACCTGCAGCAAAGGTTGAGGAAGAACGTGCAAAGCTGCAAAAGTATACAGAGACATTGGAGCAGGTAAAGGAAAGACTTGCGAATATCGCAAAATAGTCACTGGGAGAGGCTGTTTGAAACGGCAACAGGTGAGAATCGATGAATAACGAAAAGATCTTAAAAAAGAAAATACAACAATATCTGCTGATGCCATTGGCACTGACTGTGCTTCTGGTTGGCATGGTGATCGTGCTGTATGTACATGACAAAAAGAGCGGTGCGATTGCCGCTGCGGCAGTTTTTATCTTCGTTGTATGTGAGATTATATTTTTCATTGTAATGAAGGCGGCGATCATGCCGGTTGTCTTCCGGTTTGCGCTGGAACAGGGGCAGATACAGAAGGAGCTTTTGAAAGAGCTGGATATTCCGTATGCGCTGCTGGATACGGATGGTAAGATTCTGTGGGGCAATGCAAAGTTTATCGAAGAGATTGGCGTTGGATCCAAGAAGCGGATTCGGAAAAACATTTCGGCATTCTTCCCGGCGGTGGATGCGGAGGCGTTATCGTCCGAGGAAATGCAGATGGATCTGGAATATAACGACCGTGTCTATCGGGCATTGTTGCGCCGTATCGATTTTTCCGAGGCGTTAGTGGATTCGGATGAGGATGCGATGGTCGATCATCAGGCAGATGCCATGATTACTTTGTATCTGTATGATGAAACAGAGCTTCGGATCTACAAGAAGGAAAATGAAGACCAGAAGCTTGTCGCAGGACTGTTGTATATTGATAATTACGATGAGGTTATGGAGAATACAGAGGAGGTTCGTCATTCGCTGGTGGAAGCACTGGTTGACCGACGAATCAACATGTATCTTTCCACGATCGACGCGATTGGAAAGAAGCTGGAGAAGGATAAATATTTCTTCGTATTCCGGCAGCAGTATCTGCCACAGCTTCGTGAGACAAAGTTTGCGATTCTGGACGAGGTAAAGAGTATCAATGTCGGAAACGAGATTCCAGTTACGTTAAGTATCGGTGTCGGTGCTGGAACAGACAGCTTTGCGCAGGCGTATGAGCGGGCGCGTACCGCAATCGGACTGGCACTTGGACGAGGCGGCGATCAGGCAGTTGTTAAATATGGTGATAAGACGACGTATTTTGGTGGAAAGAGTGCAGGAACTGAGAAGTCCGCAACCGTTAAGGCGCGTGTTAAGGCACAGGCGTTCCAGGAGCTTCTGACAAGTAAAGACAGTGTTATTATCATGGCACACAAACGACCGGATGCGGATGCGTTTGGTTCGGCAGTGGGCGTGTATCGTCTGGTTAAGACGTTAAATAAAAAGGCATATATCGTAGTGAATGAGGTGACCTCAGCCATCCGCCCGATCATCAGCGGATTTATGGGGAACAGCGTTTACGGCGATGATATGATCATCAACAGTGAACAAGCAATCAGCCGGGTAACTCCGAACACGCTGGTTGTCGTAACGGATGTGAATAAACCAAGCATGACCGAGTGTGAGGAGCTGCTCAGTCTGGCAAAGTCTATCGTGGTATTTGATCACCATAGACAATCGGACGAGGTGATCGAGAATGCAACACTTTCGTATATCGAGCCATATGCAAGCTCTGCATGTGAGATGATTGCGGAAATCCTGCAGTATATCGAGGGCAAGGTAAAGCTTCGTCCAATCGAGGCGGATGCCATGTATGCTGGTATCGTGATTGATACAGATAATTTCCTGACCAAGACGGGTGTGCGTACATTTGATGCAGCATCGTACCTGCGCCGGAGTGGTGCGGATGTCGTTCGTGTCAGAAAGATGTTCCGAAGTGATATGTACACGTATCGCCAGTTGGCAGAGGGCGTCATCAATTCGGAGATTTATATGGAGCATTTTGCGATTTCCACGGTCGATCCAAAGGAATCCGATGCACCGACGGTGGTTGCGGCGAAGGTTGCGAACGACCTGCTCAACATCGAAGGAATCCGTGCATCGTTTGTTACGACAGAGAAGGATGGCACGGTTTATATGAGTGCACGGTCGGTCGACGATGTAAATGTGCAGATTATTATGGAAAAAATGGGTGGCGGTGGACATGCAAATATCGCCGGAGCCCAGTTTACAAATAGTACAAATGAATTGGTATTGATCCAGTTAAAGACGCTTTTAGATGAGATGTATCGGGAAGGCGATATTTAGGAATTAAGGAGGAACCAGACATGAAAGTTATTTTATTGCAGGACGTAAAAAGCCTTGGAAAAAAAGATCAGATTGTAGAAGTATCCGATGGATATGCAAGAAATATGCTGCTTCCAAAGAAGCTTGGTATGGAAGCAACCTCAAAGAACCTGAATGATTTGAAGCTGAAGAAGGCACATGAGGATAAGGTTGCCGCAGAGGTGCTGGCAGACGCACAGGCACTTGCCGCACAGATTGAGAAGGAGAGCATCACGCTTTCCATCAAGATGGGTGAAAACGGAAGAACCTTTGGTTCCATTTCTTCCAAGGAAATTGCAGAGGCAATCAAGTCGCAGCTTGGACATGACATCGACAAAAAGAAGATTGTTATGAAGGATGCCATCAAGGCACCGGGCACACGTACGGTTGGAATCAAGCTGCATACAAAGGTAACCGCAGATCTTACCGTGAAGATTGAGGAAGCTTAATTTTATGGATGAAAATACGATAAGACGTGTACAACCGCATAATGAAAAGGCGGAGCAGGGAATCGTGGGAACAATGCTTGTAAACCGGGATGCGATTTCTGATCTGGTGGATATGCTGACAGGAGAAGATTTCTACAATAAGCAGTACGGAATTCTCTTCGATAACATGGTTGAACTGTACTCTGAGGGCGCAAGTGTTGATCCGATCACGCTGGTAGAACGGCTGAGGATGAAGGATATCCCGGAAGAAGTGGCAAACACAGTGACGCTGGCACAGTTAGTGCAGTCAGCGCCGTTATATGCTCCGGTGAAGGACTATGCGAAGATTGTCAAGGATAAGGCGGCACTCCGACAGCTGATCAAGCTTTGTGAGAATACCGAGAAGGATGGATACCAGTCACAGGAACCGGTTGAAGTCATTATGGAGCGCGCAGAACAGAGTATCTTCAAGCTCGTGCAGAACCGAAACGGCTCCGAGGATACAGTGCCGATCCGCGAGATTGTGATGAATGTCATTCGTGAGATGGAGGAAGCGGCAAGAAACGATGGTAAGGTTACCGGTGTTCCGACGGGATTCCGGGATTTGGACAATATGCTGACTGGTATGCATGCCGGAGAACTTTTGCTTGTAGCAGCCAGACCTGCGATGGGTAAGACGGCATTTGTCTTAAATATTGCGCATCATCTGGCGGTTATGAAACATATTCCGGTTGGATTCTTCTCATTGGAGATGAGTAAGGAACAGCTGGCAAGCCGTATTCTGGCGGTAGATGCAATGGTTGATTCCAAGAGTATGAAGGTCGGCGATCTGTCGGATGATGACTGGGATAAGGTCATCGAAAGTACAGAGGCAGTTGCTAATTCGCCGTTATACATAGAGGAAAATTCATCGGTTACAATCTCAGAGCTTCGTTCAATCGCAAGAAAATGGAAGCAGAATTATGGAGTGCAGGTTATCATGATCGACTACCTGCAGTTGATGAGCCCAAGCCGTGCCGTGGAGAGCCGGCAGCAGTTTATCGCGGAGGTTTCCCGTGCATTGAAGAACTTGGCGAAGGAACTGAAGATTCCAATTATTGCATTGTCGCAGCTTTCCCGTGCGGTAGATGCAAGACCGGACCACAAGCCAGTGCTTTCGGATTTGCGAGAGTCTGGATCTATCGAACAGGATGCCGATGTGGTTATGTTTATTTATCGAGACGAATATTACAATCCGGAGACAACGACAAAACCGCAGACCGCGGAGATCATCATTGCCAAGCAGCGTAGTGGTGAGACGGGCAGCGTCGATCTTCGTTGGATTGGAAAATATACGAAGTTCGCAGATCCGGAGAAGCATTATAAAGGGTAATCTGTGGCGAGAAGCAGGGAGGCAAAAAACAGATGGGGAATCGATATAAGAGAATGGTAACACTTGGCATGATCAGTTTCACGGCGCTTCTGGCGTGGGGATACTGCATGCTTGCATATCGTTCACAGGCAGTCTATGTTGCGATAATCTCGCTTGTATTGGTGGGAAGTATCTATGCGTTGCTTCTGTCCTTTGTCGACATCAAAGTGGCGAAAGAACAGGCAATGCAGGAATATGTGACAAAGACCTTGCAGGAATATACGAAAAAAGAGGATACGGAGATCCTCAACGATATGGAACGTCTGGCAAAGGCGTCCTATGTCCAGCAGAGAAAGACAAACACCTATCTGTCTGCGCAGGCAGAGCAGTTGGATGAGGCGTTGAAAAAGACGATCAAGATTCTGATCAATTATGATCGGAAGAAGGAACAGGAAACAGCACAGCAGGCGGAGCAGATGCAGAAGGAACTGGAAATGCAGGCAGCATTGCAGGCACAGAAGGAGCCGGATCATACTGCACTGGTGCTGGAGGAGTTTGGCAAGCTGGCAGGCGATGTACAGGCAGTGGTTGCCCAGTTACAGCAGGTGACAGCCCAGCTTACTGCATTGCGTGAAGCAGTGGACGCCATCGAGATGCCGAGGTATGTGGAGGCAGCACCGGTAGAGACAGCATCGACAGCCGTTACCACGGATGTGCAAAAAAAGTGCCGGAAGATGAGCAGCCGGAAGTGGTAACGAATGTTGAGAATACGACTGAGACGGATGTACCAGAGTCACAGATCCCCGGTGGAATTGAGAATGATACAGCTGATGAGGCAGAACTAGAAATCGCAGATGATTCTCTGACTCAGACAGATGATACACCAGCAGAGGTAGAGGCAGCATCAACAGAAGAACCAGAAGCGGTTGCAGAAGAGGCTGCACCAACAGAAGAACCAGAAACGGTTGCAGAAGAGGCTGCACCAACAGAAGAACCAGAGCCTGCATTTAATACGGAGGACTTCTTCTCGCAGTTTGGCGGCAGTGCCGATAAGGAATTAAAGGAAGAGGCAGAATTCAAGGAAGAAGCAGCCAATACAGGTATGTTAGATCAGAGTATGATCGATGCTCTGCTTGGCAATCTGCAGGCAGATAAACCGGCAGAGGATGTGAAGAATGCAGATGTGATCCCGTTTCCACAACAGGGACAGACAGATCTGTCCACAGAGGAAGCACATGCGGAGGAAGTTGCAGAGGCAGTGCACGAAGTAGAGCAGGATATCACAGATACAACGATGAATATGGATGCAGAACCAGCACCGACAATGCCAGTGGACGACAATCCAAACCGGACACTGTCGCCAGAGGAGATTGCGGCGTTATTTGCATCTATGCAGTAAAGAATAGAGAATGAATCATTGCAAAAGTATCAGGGGTGGGTACTTTTGCAATTCTTTTATAGGAGGAAGTTACATGGAGAGAACAAAAGCGATCGTCAAATTCTTTTCGCAGGAACCAATTGAGAATGTGATGGTGATGATGAAATACATGCCGGAACGCGTGATTTTTCTCGGACACAAAGATAATATGATTACGAAGCAGATCCGGGATATCGAGCAGTTTCGTGACCACAAATATCCAGATATGGAATTGGAATTTATTGAGGTACCAAAGGATGATCTCGATAACATTATAGGAACTCTGGCGGGCATTATCCGGGAATATCCGGGAATTCGGTTTGCTCTGACCGGTGGTAGTGAGATGCTTCTGATCGCGCTTGGGTGTATTTCCGCAAGAATGGAAGTCAGCAAGCTGCGTATCGATCCATTTACCGGAAAGGAAATTGATGTCCGTGGTTCGAAGGTGATTACTTCGGATTACCATTTCAATATCAGTATTGCGGAAGATATCATGCTGCATGGCGGTCTGCTCACGAAGGAGACGGGAAGTATCTCGGAGTGGAAATTTACCGATCAGTTCCGGGAGGATATCCGGATTATGTGGGATCTGTGCCGTAGATACCGTGGAGATTGGAACAAACATTGTGGAGTCATTGACGAACTTCGCAAGAACACACCGAACCAGCGGGAAGGTTGGAGTGAGTTATACATCAATCAGCTTGGCGATGCCATCCGTCTGTTGCGGGATCTGTACGAAATCGGTATGCTCAAGGATTATGAGGAACACGGGAAAAAAGTGATGTTTCGGTTCAAGAATAATCAGATCAAGAAGATTATTGCAAAGGCAGGAAATATGCTGGAACTGCATGTCTATGAGGTAGCGACGCGGGAAGGTTACCTGTTCTCGGATGCGGTGATTGGTGCGCATATTGACTGGGATGGTGAGGTGCATGACACGATGAACCAGGGATATGATACGATGAACGAGATCGATGTGATCCTGATGAAGCAGGTGTGTCCGATCTTTATCTCCTGCAAGAGTGGTAAGGCTGGTGGCAGTGCGTTGCATGAGCTGGAGACCGTATCACGAAAATTCGGTGGCAAATATGCCAGAAAGGCACTTGTTTTAGCACGTGCCTGTGATAACACGACTGGCACGATGTTCTTCAAGCAGCGAGCAAGGGATATGCATATCTGGATCATCGATGATGTATTTCGAATGAGTGATGAGCAGCTGCTCAATAAATTGAAGAGGATATAAAGATAATAAAAGGGGCGTTTTATAACGCCCCTTTTTGCATTCTGCATAATACACTAATCTATATTAAAATTACATCTTCAACAGATTATCATTATCAAAATAATCAATCTTCATAGAGCGGCGGACATCTTCAAGTGTCTTGCCTGCCGTCTCTCTGGCTTTCTTGCTGCCAGCCTTCAGGATATCATAAACATCTGGAAGCTTCTGCTCCCACATCTTACGACGCTCACGGATTGGAGCAAGCTCTGCCTGAAGTACATTGTTCAGGAACTTCTTCACCTTCACATCGCCAAGACCACCACGTGTGTAATGCTCCTTCAGCTCGTCCATACCAGAATATTCTGGAAGGAATTCTGCGAAATACTCAGGCTTGCTGAATGCATCGAGGTAGATAAATACCGGGTTACCTTCCACCTGCCCCGGATCTTCAACACGCAGATGGTTCGGATCGGTGAACATCGACATAACCTTCTTCTTGATATCCTCCGGCTCCTCTGCAAGATAGATGCAGTTGCCAAGAGACTTACTCATCTTCGCCTTACCGTCGATGCCAGGCAGACGCAAACATGCGCTGTTTTCCGGAAGTACGATCTTCGGATCGGTCAGTGTCTCGCCGTATACTGTATTGAATTTGTGTACGATTTCCTTACACTGCTCGATCATTGGCATCTGATCCTCGCCAACCGGTACGTGGGTTGCACGGAATGCTGTGATATCGGCTGCCTGACTGATTGGGTAGCAGAAGAAACCAACCGGGATGCTTGCCTCGAAGTTACGCATCTGGATCTCTGCCTTTACAGTCGGGTTACGCTGCACACGGGAAACGGTAACGAGGTTCATATAATAGAATGTAAGCTCGGTCAGTTCCGGAATCATAGACTGGATGAAGATCGTTGCCTTCTCCGGATCAAGTCCGCATGCGAGGTAATCGAGTGCAACCTGCATGATGTTCTGACGTACCTTCTCCGGGTGCTCTGCGTTATCTGTGAGTGCCTGTGCGTCCGCGATCATGATGTAGATCTCATCATAGACACCAGAATTCTGAAGTTTCACACGCTCTTTCAAAGAGCCTACATAATGTCCAACATGCAAACGTCCTGTCGGACGATCGCCAGTTAAAATAATCTGTTTCATAGTAGAAGTCCTCTCTTATAAAATATCACACCTTATAGAATACTCATTTTACGTTGGAAGGTCAAGCAAAATTGCGAAAAAGGAGCAGGAATCTTACTTGTCTGCCACATATAAAACAGGTATAATAAAAAAAGAATGTGTACGGATAAACAAATGATGCGAATGACAGGGGGTAGCAATGGCAACCATCAGTTTATGTATGATCGTGAAAAATGAAGAGCAGGTTCTGGCGCGGTGTCTGGACAGTGTCGCTGACCTGATGGACGAGATCATCATTGTGGATACAGGTTCCACCGACCGCACGAAGGAGGTCGCGGCACGCTATACCGATCAGATCTATGATTTTACGTGGATTGGCGATTTCTCGGCGGCGCGGAATTTCTCATTCTCCAAGGCGACGATGGAATACATCTATGCGCCGGATGCGGACGAGGTGCTTGATGCGGAGAACCGGGCGCGTTTCCTTGATCTGAAGAACTGTCTGCTTCCGGAGATTGAGATCGTGCAGATGTGGTACGTCACAGAAGCGTTCAATACAGTTATGAATGTGAAACGGGAGCTTCGCCCGAAGCTCTTTAAGCGTCTTCGGACGTTTACGTGGATCGACCCGGTGCATGAGACGGTGCGGTTAGATCCGGTTGTGTTCGACAGTGATATTGAGATCCAGCACAAGCCGTTAGCGGTGCATGGAGGCAGAGATTTCGAGATCTGCGAACGAATCTATGCGAGGGATGGCGAGTTGTCGCCGAAGCTTCGGAAGATGTATGCGAAGGAGCTGCTAAAATGTGGAGAATTGACAGATTTTGAACGGGCGTGTGGATTTTTCACCGGAGAGTGGGAGAAAGATCCGATGGCGGAAGCTGGCAGGGAGGCTGCCTGTGTGCTGGCACATCTGGCAAGACTGCAGGGAAACGGCGCGGAGCTTATGAAATACGCACTCCGGGATATGTTAGATACGCCGTGCGCGGAGATCTGCTATGAGCTTGGAAGCTATTATCAGGAAATGAAAGATTATGATGAGGCAATCGTTTGGTATCAGAATGCCGTTTCCGAGACGGAATGCATCCTGGATGTAGAGGCAGGCGGAAAGAAGAGTCTGGAGGGGTTGGTTGCCTGCTACGAGGCTTTGCTTGCGCAGGCGGAAAAAGCAGAATTACAGACATCATCGGAACAGCAAAAGCAGTCCATAGAAATATATGAACAGCAGCTTGCGGTGTACCGGGAGGCACTGGCAGACTGGCAGCTACCGGAAGAATGACAGGGGTGAAATTATGTCAGATGGAATGATTATTTTGATTGTGATAGCTGTATTTGTGGTTTTATCGTTGATAGCAACGATTGCGAATATAAAGGCGAAACCACCGAAACCAATCGAAAAAGGAAACTTGAATAGACCGTCTCATTACATGTACAAGACAGAGACAACATTGGATGATAAGATTGCGCATTTGTTTATACCGGAACCATTGCGTGTAGATCCGCCTCCGATGGTGGTGGATGTGGCTATGGATCTGGTTGAACAGCAGGAGCGGGAAGAACTGGCAGAAGAACGGAGACAAAAACAGATTACAGAATCCATTTTGGCACAGAACAAACGTGATTACCGTCAGGATGTGAAGTCTGGAAGAATCTGAATCTGTCCAAAATGCAGGAAGAAAAATGAAAAATACGTCACAACCTGTACCTGTGGAACGCCGAAGCCAGCAAAATAAGAAAAGATAAAAAAAGCGAGTATGCCAAATGCATACCCGCTTTTTCTGTGCGATCGTCTGTATAATATATAATACATTATGCCTGAATGATCGTATTGATGATTCCGACAGTATCTGCAAAGATCTGCTTCATCTGCGCCAGATGGTTGCGCCCCATCTCGGTAATATGATAATAGACACGCTTGGACTTCGGTGTTTTCTGTACCGTCTCCATTGTAACATCGCCCTGCTCTTTCAACCGTCCAAGTACGGGATACATAGACGCTTCCATAAGGGAGAACTGTCCATTGCTGCGCTTTTTAATTTCCTGTGCCAACTGGTAGCCGTACATCGGTTCCTCGCATAACAGCGAGAGAAGGATGATTTCTACAGAGGCTCGTTTGAGGTTTGTAATAATCGTCTGCATATTCGTCCTGCCTTATTCCTGAATTGCCCGCGATTCAACGACCACAGGTTCGTGGATTACAACGGTGTAACGTGATTTGATCAGGTCTATGAGAACATCTTGATTCTTCTCACATGTCTCTCGTCGTTAGAAAATGGTGTATCCACGAATTTGTCCACGATCATAAGTGCAAGACCAGGTCCGATTGTACGTGCGCCCATGCAGAGTACATTGGCGTTGTTGTGCTCGCGGGTTGCCTGTGCAGAGAAACAGTCACTGCAGAGTGCGGCGCGGACACCTTCGACCTTATTTGCAACCATGCTCATACCGATACCGGTACCGCAGATGAGAATACCCAGATCCTGCTTGCCGGCGGCGATTGCCTCTGCAACAGCCTTTCCATAGATTGGGTAGTCGCAGGATGCTGTGCTGTCACAGCCGTAATCTGTCACTTCAAATCCGCGATCCTTCAAATGCTTGATAACCTCCAGCTTGAGTTCATATCCGCCGTGGTCACTTCCAATTGCGATTGTCATATCTTAAATCCTCCTGTAATTAAATGTCAACATTGTAATTATTATATATCACATATAGTTTTATATAGTTCATCCTATATACAATGTATTGAACCTAAGAAGTTCTAAATGTTCTAATTTACATAATATATCTGTACGCCACCACCGCCAATTCGCCATCCATGGCTCAGTGGCGGTTTGTTTGAACATCGTGTTCAAACATGGCTGTAATGGAATAGAACATTAAGAACTTCTAAGGCTCAAACATATCGTATATATAGATGAATCTATATAAAACCATATGTGGATATAGAATATTTACACGGTAATGACTCTGTGACCAGCTGCCTTCAGCAGCCGGTTCATAATGGCACCACCGAGTTCGTTCTGGTCAAATGCTTCGCTGTACATATATTCCATCTGTTCGCTGTCACATTCACGCAGGGCGGCATAAAGCCGTGCGGAAATCGTCTGTCCCTTGCTACCCTCGCCGACGATCAGTACATGCGAATAGTTCTTATATAAGGATGCATGCTCCTTGGTTGTGAGAATCGCAACCTTGTAGCCCTGTGCTTCCTTTTCATTTACAAGTGCCTTGATTTTCTCCGCTACGCGCAATGTTTCCGCTTCGGTCGCGTTGTAGGAGACCTTGACACCGGAATGCAGACTTGCCCGGTTTGCCGATTCGTCTGCGACAGCTTCCACGATACTGAGTGTTCCGTGTGGCGCATAGTGTGTATATTTCATGCCGGGTGCTTTCGGACGAAGATTCGGGTCCGGCTCGATAATAGCTGGATCGATCGTCACGTCGCCGACGATCTCGGAGAGCATCGTCTTCGTGATAAAGCCCGGTCGAAGAATCGTTGGGATCGTGCCTGTCATATCGACGATCGTCGATTCAATTCCGATTCCGACGGCACCACCATCTAATATCATCTCGATGCGGCCGTCCATGTCCTCCCATACATGCTGTGCGGTCGTTGGTGATGGTCTGCCGGAAGTGTTTGCAGATGGGGCCGCGATGGAGACACCGCTTGTGCGGATCAGCTCCTGTGCGATCGGGTGGGATGGCATCCGGATCGCAACGGTCGGCAGTCCGCCGGTCGTTCCGTCCGGGACGATGGCAAGCTTCGGGAAGATGATCGTCAGTGGACCCGGCCAGAAAGCTTCCATCAGCATGTGCGCTTTCTTCACCATGTCTGGGTGTGTCCGGTTCATCGTCTCGAGATCTGCCAGCTTCTCTACCGCATCGGTATCTGCGATGTGGACGATCAGCGGATTGTCGCTTGGCCGTCCCTTGGCAGCGTAGATCTTTGCGGCTGCATCTGCATTTAATGCGTCAGCACCTAATCCATAGACTGTCTCGGTCGGAAATGCGACCAAGCCGCCGTCCTGCAGGATTTTCGATGCCTCTGCAATTGTTTCTTTGTTATTTCCATTTAATAGTTTCGTTTCCATGCCGCTATTTTACATCAATCGTTAGGGAATGACAACCTTTTCGCGAAAAATACAATTCTGAAATACTGTTTAATTCGGTGTATAAATGATTGAAAAATAAGGAAAAATCTTATATAATAAGCTTTGTGTATATCTGATTGTATTGGAAGGGTTTTAATGAATAACAAAGAAAGAAGCCAGGTCTTAAAGATGCTGTATCTCATCACGCAGATTGGGTTTACGATGGTGGTTACGATCTTTATAAGCATGGGCATCGCATATCTGATAAAGCGTATATTTGGGAAGGATTTTATGGTATGGTTTATCGTGATCGGTGTGCTGGCGGGTTTTCGCTCCGTGTATATTCTTATACGGAAATTCCTGAATAATTCGGATAATAAACACAAGTAAGTGGAGGCAAAAAGACAGGCATAGCATGGCAGAGGTTCACAGAATATTGAAGGAAATGTATATCGGCATGGCTGTCTGTATGATCGTCTTTCTGGCGATTGGTGCATTTTTTATGCGTCCATATTATATCTTTGCTCTTGCACTGCTCGTCGGCAATCTCGGCGGGGCACTGCGCATTTACCATATCTATGATGTACTCGATCAGGCACTCGATATGGGCGAGGCAGGTGCGAAGAAAAAGGTGATCGTGAACAGTCTGCTGCGGATGATCGTGACGCTTGCTTTATTGGTGGGTTCCATTTTTCTTGGAATCACAGCATTTGCAGGCGTGGCACTTGGAATGATCGAACCGAAGATCTGCGCCTATCTGCAACCACAGATGCGGAAATGGTTGATTCGCCTTGGGCTTGAAGAACCTGAGGAAGAACATAAAGACAAAAATTAAAAAAGGAGGAAAAGCGTATGAGGAGTGGGTTTGCCACTGGAATACAAGTAATCAGTAACAGCTCCGAAGATGTAGATTTCTATATCCACGAACTGTATCCGATTCATTTCTTTGGCACGACGGTATATATTACCACCACCCATGTCTGCACCTTCATTGTACTGCTGGTGATTGCGATCTTAGCAATCTGTGCCAGAAGAAGTGTGCTGAAGACGCGGGATAACCCAAGTAAATTCGCCACTGGAGTCGAGCTTGCCATCGAATCACTGATCAAGTTCGTCAACAGCACGATGGGAAAAGAAGCTGGTAAGCATTATATCAATTACATCGGAACCTTGTTCATATTTGTACTTTTTTCGAACATATCCGGCTTGTTTATGCTTCGGCCGCCGACCGCGGATTACGGAACGACGCTCTGTATCGCACTTGTATCATTTGTCATGATACAGTACGCATCCATTCGTTACCAGAAATGGGGTGCATTCAAGAGTCTGTTCGATCCGATATTCCTGTTCTTCCCGATCAACGTGATCAGTGAGTTTGCCACACCGGTATCACTGTCGCTGCGTTTGTTCGGTAATATTCTGGCAGGAACCGTTATGATGGCACTTTACTATGGCATGCTGCCGATATTTGTAAAGATTGGTATTCCATCGGCACTGCATGTGTACTTCGATTTGTTCTCAGGTGTGATCCAGGCGTATGTATTCTGTATGCTGACGATGACATTTGTTGCAAATAAGCGAAATGTAGAAGGGTAATAAGATTTAATATTTAGAAAAACGGAGGAATTATTTCATGAATGGTATTACAGGTGAAACAATAGTTAACGCTGCATCCGCAATCGGTGCAGGTATTGCAGTTTGTTCCGGTATCGGTCCTGGTATCGGTCAGGGTATCGCTGCCGGTTACGGTGCTTCCGCAGTTGGACGTAACCCGGGTGCAAAGGGTGACATCATGTCAACGATGCTTCTTGGACAGGCGGTAGCCGAGACAACCGGTCTGTACGGTCTGGTTGTATCACTTCTTCTGATGTTCGTTAAGCCTTTCAAGTAAGAACAAAATTAGGAGGAGTAAAATATGACAGGAATTGCAAATATCGCGCTTCTGTCAGAGGAGACGGGCCGTATCTTCGGTCTGGATGCGCAGCTTCTGTTCGATATTCTGATACAGGGACTTGCGGTATTTCTGCTCTTCATCTTTCTGACTTATGTGCTGATCAACCCGGTGCGCAAGGTGCTCGAGGACAGACAGAACAAGATTAAGGATGACCTTTCCCATGCGGCGACAGACCGCGCGGAGGCAGAGAAGCTTCGTGCAGAGTATGATGAGAAGATCAAAAATGCGAACAGCGAAGCGGGTGAGATCCTTTCTTCCGCAAGAAAACGTGCGGTGAAGAACGAGGAAAACATCATTGCCGAGGCGAAGGAAGAGGCAGGACGCATTATCGACAGAGCAAACAGCGAAGCCGAGCTTGAAAAAGAACGTGTGAAGGATGAGGTGAAACAGGAGATCATCGGCGTAGCAACCGCGATGGCAGGAAAGTTCGTTGCATCCTCTCTCGATGAGAGCACACAGGCTTCTCTGATTGATGAGACGCTGAAAGAGATGGGTGATGATACATGGCGAGACAAGTAGAAACAACCTATGGAGATGCACTTTTGGAACTTGCCTTGGAAGAAGGCAGTCTGAATATGCTCTACGAAGAAGCGCAGGCTCTTGTGACAGTGTTACAGGAAAACGAAGAATTGCTCCGCATTCTCAAGCATCCACAGATTGACAAGGACGAGAAGCGGAAGATAGTGGATAACATTTTCAAAGGACGCGTATCAAAGGATATGGTCGGATTGTTCGGCATCATGGTTGAGAAAGATCATGGCAGCAAGATTGTAGATGTGCTTCACTATTTTATCAGACAGGTAAAACGAGTAAAAAATATAGGAGTTGCAAGTGTGACAAGTGCGGTTGCACTTACCGGTGCACAGAAGGCATCAATCGAGAAGCGTCTGCTTGAGACGACAGATTTCGCTTCGATGGAAGTAACCTATACGGTAGATGCATCCATCATCGGCGGGCTTGTGATCCGAATTGATGACAGAGTGGTTGACAGCAGTATCAAAACCAAGATTGAGACGATGTCAAAGGCACTCGCACAATCATAAGAAGGAGGTGTTCGTGTTCCATGAATTTAAAACCGGAAGAGATTAGTTCCGTAATCAAAGAACAGATTAAGAACTATGAGACAAAACTGGAAACATCCGACGTTGGAACAGTTATCCAGGTAGCGGACGGAATTGCACGTATTCACGGTCTTGAGAATGCGATGCAGGGCGAACTTCTGGAATTCCCAGGTGAAGTATACGGCATGGTTATGAACCTGGAAGAAGACAATGTAGGTTCGGTTCTTCTCGGTGATCATAAAAATATCAACGAGGGAGATATAGTGAAGACAACAGGACGCGTGGTGGAAGTGCCTGTTGGCGATGCGATGCTTGGTCGTGTCGTAAATGCGCTCGGTCAGCCAATCGATGGCAAAGGACCAATCGCAACCACGAAGTCAAGACAGATTGAGAGAGTCGCATCGGGCGTTATCTCTCGTAAGTCGGTTGACACACCGCTTCAGACAGGTATCAAGGCGATTGACGCCATGGTTCCGATCGGAAGAGGACAGCGTGAGCTGATCATCGGCGACAGACAGACCGGTAAGACAGCAATCGCGATCGATACGATCATCAATCAGAAGGGGCAGGGCGTAAACTGTGTCTACGTTGCAATCGGTCAGAAGGCATCGACCGTAGCAAATATCGTAAAGACATTGACAGAGTACGGCGCGATGGCATACACAACAGTCGTTGCAAGTACCGCCAGCGACTTAGCTCCATTACAGTACATTGCACCATACGCCGGATGTGCGATCGGTGAGGAATGGATGGAAGAAGGAAAGGATGTATTGGTTGTATACGACGATCTGTCGAAGCATGCAACTGCTTACCGTACACTCTCCTTGCTTCTCCGTAGACCACCAGGCCGTGAGGCTTATCCGGGTGATGTATTCTATCTGCATTCCAGACTCTTAGAGCGTGCAGCAAAGTTGTCGGATGAACTCGGTGGAGGATCGCTTACAGCTCTTCCAATCATCGAGACACAGGCAGGCGATGTATCTGCGTATATCCCGACAAATGTTATTTCCATCACAGACGGACAGATCTATCTGGAGACAGAGATGTTCAACTCCGGTTTCCGTCCAGCCGTAAATGCAGGCCTTTCTGTATCACGTGTTGGTGGTGCCGCACAGATCGGTGCCATGAAGAAGCTTGCTTCCCCAATTCGTGTGGAGTTAGCACAGTACCGCGAGCTTGCCGCATTCTCCCAGTTCGGTTCCGAGCTTGATGAAGATACGAGAAACCAGCTTGCACAGGGTGAAAGAATCAAGGAGATTTTGAAGCAGCCTCAGTATAAGCCAATGCCGGTTGAAAAACAGGTTGTTATCATCTACGCTGCAACAAGAAAGTATCTGCTTGATATCGAAGTAGATCGGATTCTGGAATTTGAGAGTGGATTGTTCGAATACATTTCCACGAAATATCCGGACATCTTCGAGAAGATCCGCGAGGAGAAGAAGCTGTCCGACGAATTAGAGGACGCTTTGAAGAAGGCAATTACGGAATTCAAGGAAACATTCTAATAAATAGAGCGAGGAGGTTGATCTTTCTTGGCATCCATGAGAGACATTAAGCGGCGCAAAGAAAGCGTCCAGAGCACGCAGCAGATCACCAAGGCGATGAAGCTTGTCTCTACAGTTAAGCTTCAGAAAGCACGCGGGAGAGCTGAGAGCAACAAACCATATTTTAATATGCTCTATGATACGATATGTTCCATCCTTGCAATGACGAAAGAACCAAACCATAAATTCCTGAAGGAAAACGGCAGTGACAAGAAGGCAGTTATCGCGATCACATCGAACCGTGGACTTGCCGGTGGTTACAACAACAATGTTGTAAAGGAGATTGTTGCAGCCGGATTTTCGAAGGAGGATACCTATATCTATGGTATCGGAAAAAAAGGTATTGAGGGCTTGACCAGAAAAGGTTACAGCATATATCAGGATGAATCAGAGATCATCAATGCACCATTGTTTGACGATGCGACCGAGCTTACGAAGCAACTTTTGACGCAGTATTCCAAGGGCGAGATTGGTGAGGTGTATATCGCATATACGAATTTCAAGAATACCGTGACACAGGAAGCAAAGCTTATGAAGCTGCTTCCGATCCGGGAGGAAGATTTTACACCGGAGCAGCCAATCAGTGACAATAAGCTGCTGATGAACTTCGAGCCGTCGGAGGAGGAAGTCTTAGACCAGATCGTGCCGAAATATATGTCCAACATTATTTATGGTGCGCTGTTAGAGGCGGTAGCCAGTGAGAATGGTGCGAGAATGCAGGCGATGGATTCCGCGACAAGCAATGCGGATGATATGATCGGAAGCCTGTCACTCAAGTACAATAGAGCAAGACAGAGTGCAATCACGCAGGAGCTTACGGAGATTATTGCCGGAGCTGATGCAATAAGTTAAAGGAGATTAAGGAAATGGCAGATACAAATGTAGGTAAGGTTACCCAGATTGTCGGTGCCGTTATCGATGCGAAGTTTACCGAAGGTAAACTGCCTGAGATTCATGATGCGATAACGATTGCCACAAAGAGCGGTGACACACTGTACGCCGAAGTATCCCAGCACTTAGGGGATGACACCGTTCGTTGTATCGCGATGGGACCGACAGATGGTCTCGTACGTGGTATGGAAGCGGTTGGTACCGGCGCGCCGATTACTGTACCTGTCGGTGAAGCAACACTGGGACGTATGTTCAACGTGTTGGGACAGCCGATTGACAATAAACCGGCTCCAAAGGTAGATACTTACCTTCCAATCCATAGAAAAGCACCGGAGTTTTCAGAGCAGTCAACCGAGACAGAAATTCTGGAAACCGGTATTAAGGTCGTTGACTTGCTTTGCCCTTATCAGAAGGGTGGTAAGATCGGTCTGTTCGGTGGTGCCGGTGTTGGTAAGACAGTATTGATTCAGGAGCTTATCACAAATATCGCGACAGAGCACGGTGGATATTCTGTATTTACCGGTGTTGGTGAGCGAACAAGAGAAGGAAATGACCTGTATTACGAGATGATCGAGTCCGGTGTTATCGAGAAGACGACCATGGTATTCGGTCAGATGAACGAACCGCCAGGAGCAAGAATGCGTGTTGGCCTGACAGGCCTCACGATGGCAGAGTATTTCCGTGATCAGGTTGGAAAGGATGTATTGCTGTTCATCGACAATATCTTCCGTTTTACACAGGCTGGTTCGGAGGTGTCTGCGCTGCTTGGACGTGTGCCTTCTGCCGTTGGTTATCAGCCAACTCTGCAGACAGAGATGGGCGCATTGCAGGAGCGTATCACTTCGACAAAGAATGGTTCTATCACATCGGTACAGGCAGTCTATGTGCCAGCCGATGACCTGACAGACCCTGCACCTGCAACTACATTCGCACATTTGGATGCGACAACGGTACTTTCCCGTTCCATCGTAGAGCTTGGTATCTACCCTGCGGTAGATCCTCTGGAGTCTACATCCAGAATCCTCGACCCAAGAGTGGTTGGCGAAGAGCATTACAAGGTGGCACGTGGTGTACAGGAGATTCTGCAGAAGTACAAGGAATTGCAGGATATCATCGCAATCCTTGGTATGGATGAGCTTTCCGAGGAGGATAAGATCGTCGTTGCCAGAGCAAGAAAGGTACAGAAGTTCCTATCACAGCCATTCCATGTAGCAGAGCAGTTTACGGGACTTCCTGGCAAATACGTTCCACTGTCTGATACGATTCAGAGCTTCAAGGAGATTCTCGAAGGTAAGCATGATGACATTCCGGAGAGCTATTTCTTAAATGCCGGAAGTATCGACGACGTACTTGCGAAGTGCAAGAAGTAGAAATAAATTAGGTGGTATACATGGCAGAAAATAAAATGATGGTTCGTGTGATTGCACCGGAACGGGTATTCTACGAAGGGGAAGCTTCTTTCCTTGAGTTTAATACGATTGAGGGCATCATCGGACTGTACCCAAAACATATACCTATGACTGTGGTTGTTGCACCGGGTGTCCTGAAGATTCGGGAAGATGGTGGTGACAAGGAAGCGGCTTTGCATTCCGGTTTCGCGGAGATCCTTGGCGATTCTGTCACGATTCTGGCTGAGTCGGTCGAATGGCCGGATGAAATCGACATTCATCGTGCCGAGGAAGCAAAGATTCGCGCGGAACGCCGCATCCATGACAACTCACAGGATATCGACCGGGCGGAACTTGCACTGAAGCGTGCGATGCTTCGTCTGGAGATGACAAAGAAAGTGTAATTTATAAAATCCTTGGATAGCAATCATTCATGGAGGATATAGAAAAACAAAAACGCATCGGATATAGAGAATCCTTGCAGTATATAACGATTTGCAGATAAGAAGTTGTATGTGTTCTGATTTAGATTGCTTTAATGGACGCAACCGCAGCTAATTCGCCATCCGTGGCTCAGTAGCTGCTTGCTTGAACGTCCTGTTCAAGCATTGCTGAAAGCGAGCAGAACACGAACAACTTCTAATCTGCAATCGTATCATATACCGCAAGGATTTCTATATCGCAGATGCGTTTTTTATTTTATCCACATATAAAAAGAATGATTGCTACTACAGGATTTCTTTATACACTTCTGATATCGTCTTTGTACTTTGAGGAGACAGGCGGATTGGGGCAAAAATGTTCAAACAGGAAGAAATGCTCCAACCGGAAATTTATGAGAAGCAGGAAAATAGGAGCAAGAGTGGCGAAATAGGGGAGATGCTCCAATCGGAAAGGGTTGAGAATCAAGCGGATTGGGGGTAAAATAGTGAAACAAGAGAAAAACTCCAATTAAAGTGTGCGGAGCATTGCAAGTATGGGAGGAAGACGATATGAGCGAAAAAACGGATGAAGGTCAAAACAGGAATGAATTGGAAGCAAAGCTCAAATCCAAACAACGAACGTACAAGATATTGACAAAGCTTTGCTGGGTTTTTCTGCCTATGCTGGCAGCACCGTTTATTCCTGCATTCTGCGGGGCGGAAGATTCGACGTGGACCTACCGGCTGACTGGAATTGCGGTTGTTTCCATTATGATTGGATTTGCCATAGCGTTAATTGCTGCAAATATAGAGAAACAGATGAAGGAACTGATTGGACAGTGTGCCGTGCGGGGCGTGTTGGAAGAACAGATGCAGGTACTGGAATACATGCCGACCGGGCATACAAATGAAGATTTCCTGAAAAACTGCAGACTCCTGCCGGAATATAATGAAGTGACCGGCTCTGATTACTTACATGCGATCTACAGAGGTGCAGAGATCACGTACTGCGATCTTTGCCTGAGGTGGCGAAGCGACAACATGGATCCGGACAGACCGGGATCATCTTCTGCAGTGACGCGATTCCAGGGACCATTTGTGACCATAGTCCTTCCACATAATATAGACGGTGTCGTCCATGTCATTGAGCGGAAAGGCGGGAAGAAACCGGCAGAAGCAATCCGGCTTGGAAATACAGATTTTGACCGGAGATTTACGACTTTGGCAACCGACGAACAGCTTGCAGGAAGCATATTGCCACCGGATGCAATCCTCAGAATACTGCAACTTCCGAAAGATACCTATCTGGAATTCGCAGGAAATCAGCTCGTTGCTGCAATATACAATGATGAGGACCTGTTCGAAATGAAAGATATCAATGTAAACGATGGCTTGGACGAATACAGGGAGAAATGCCGCAAAGAACTCGCAGAACTGCTGCAGATACTCGATAAACTCATATATGTAGCCAGCAGGTAGGAGAAAAAAGACCAGTATGAAAGGCAGATGTTACACAGATAATTGCGATGTGAACGGGATAATATAAGAGTTGCGGATTTATAATTCTGATATGAGGTATCGTATGACAAGATAAAAACGCATCTATATTTAGAATAGAGCTTCATGTAAGATGCGATATGTTTGAGCCTTAGAATTACTTAATGTTCTTTCTTCTTGTAAGCAATACCTGAACACGATGTTCAGGTAAGCAGCCACTGAGCCATGGATGGCGAATTGGCTGCGGTTGCGTATTTTGAGAATATGTTTGTTAAGAACATTTAGTAATTCTTAGGTTCAATACATTGCATCTACATGTACTCTATTCTAAATATACAGATGCGTTTTGATTTTTCGTCCGTTGAGCATCAACTAAACTTATCCATAAACTTCCCGAACTTCTCAATCTTACTCATCGTATCATTCCGGGCAGCTGCGGAACCGGTCTTTCCTTCCGAAGCTGTCTCACCTGCATTCTGCGGGCTGCTGACACCTGCGGAACCGCCGGTCTCCAATACCGGAGCAAGCCAGATTTTTCCGGAACCACGATATACATTGACCAGACCTTCCCCGGATACAGCAGAACCAACCAAAGATTTGGAAGATTTTTCAACCGTAAAATCCAAAGAGGATGACCAGGCAATTGCCATATTTCCATCGATCTTCATCATATCGTTGTCGAGTACAACCTCGATAATCTCATTTCTTGGAACGATACTTTCCAAAGCACAGATACCTGTACCATTCAAGCTTAAGTTGAACAGACCTTCTCTGCCAAATACAGCAGAAGAGAGGTTACTTCTTGCAACAACCTTCTGTGTAACGGTATTGTCACAGGCGAGGAACAATCCGTCATCTAGGACAACACTGCCTCCCCATTCCTGTAGATTCGTGAGCAGGATGTGACGGTAGGTTGGCTCTAACATAACCTGACCATAGCCGGTGTAGATAGGCTTGGCAACCGTCTCTTTGGTAACGGCGGCTTTAGCCATACCACTTAAGAAACCGCCAACACCTTTGACGCCGCTTTCCATCTGAATCTGACCTGCCGTCCACTGCATGGCACCGGCTTGAACGGTGTAACCATTTCCGTTCAGATTAAGCAGAAGCTGACGCTTGTTCACATTCATGCGGGACATGTAGTACTGCAGTTTCGAGGTAGATGGGCTGACACTCATATCCTGCACATATTCCAGTACCTGCATGCCGCCAAGAGCAGAGGTAACCTGTACATTTGTGTTATTTAATAAGCTTTGACTTACCATATATGTACCCTCCCCCCTTATGCGGTTGGTGCCATCAGAATCGAGCCGGTACCACGGTATACATTGACCAGACCTTCGCCGGAAACAGCCGAACCGATCAGCGATTTTGAAGATTTTTCAACCGTGAAATTCAAAGAGCCGGACCATGCGATTGCCATATTTCCATCGATCTTAACCTCGTCATCCTGCAGATTGAACATGATAAGCTCCTGCTGTGGAACCGGACTTTCCAATACAGCGATACCCTGTCCGGAAAGGCTCAGGTTAAATAAGCCCTCTCCGCCGAGCGCAGCAGAGGAAAGTGTCTTACGGCTGACAACCTTATGCTGCAATGTGCTGTCACAGGCAAGGAATAAACCATCATCGAGTACGATCTGCCCCCACTGTGCCACATCGACAAGCAGGATGTGCTTGTAGGTTGGCTCTAACATAACATAACCCTGACCGGTGTATTCTGGTTTGGACATTGTCTCACCGGTTACAGCTGCTCCGAGTGCTTTGCCGAGGAAATTACCGGCACTTACACCGGACTGCATGGATACATTTCCGAGCATCCACTGCATGGCACCTGCCTGTAATTTGCAGGATGTGTTGTTCAGCTCGACCAAAACCTGACGGCGGCGTACATTCATCTCAGCAGAAAAATATGCAGTTTCTGCGTTGTATGGAGAAACTGACAGATCCTTTTGGTGTTCAAAAACACGGTACTGTCCGAGCTGGTTGATACACTGCATGTTGGCGTTGTTGAAAAGATTGTTGATACTAAACATAAATACCTCCCCTTATCCGGCCATATAAATTTGCGGTTTGCATAAGACCGGTTATTCTTATGATTGTTCGGAATCTGTTGTTGCCTTGGACAGTGAAAATGTAAATTCACTTCCGACACCCTCGGTGCTGACAACATTGATATTCTCATTATGTGCCTTGATGATTTCTTTGGTAATCGCAAGTCCGAGTCCGGTTCCCTGTTTGTCTTTGCCACGGGAGCGGTCCGCCTTGTAAAAACGAACCCATACACGGTTCAGGGAATCCTTCGGAATACCACATCCCTCATCCTTCACAGATACAAAAATTTTATCATGTTTTTCCGACAATGTCACGTAAATTGATTTACCATTTGGCGTAAATTTGATTGCATTATCAAGCAGATTGTAGATGACCTGCTCGATCTTTGTCTTGTCTGCATGAACAATCGAATGTTCGGTGTGATTATTTAACCGGATCGCAATCTGCTTCTCGATACAGCGCCCCTCAAAGGAGTTAATCGCAGATAGGACAAGCTCGACAATATCGAAATCCTTGCATACGAGCCAGATACCGTAGGAATCGTAGTTATTTAACTCCAGAAGACTGGAGGTAAGTTTTGTCAGCCGGTTTGTCTGCTGCACGACGATATCTAGGTAATGACTCTGCTTCTCCGGCGGGATCGTTCCATCCTGAATCGCCTCAATATAGCCTTTGATCGAGGTGAGCGGAGAGCGGAAATCGTGTGAGATATTGGAGATAAATGCCTTTCGGTACTCGTCCAGTTTTGCCAGTTCTGAAGCCATGTATTCAAGTGTGGATGCAAGCTGACCAATCTCGTCGTTGGAATGAATATCCATTGGCGTGTCGAAGTTACCAGTGGAATATTGCTCTGCTACGGAGTTGATTTTCCGGATTGGACGCATGACTTTACCCGAGATGATACCAAGTAGGGCAAAGGAAATGATAATCATAAACAGATACGGTGCATAAATCAGTTTTACGATTTTTTCCTGAATATTCTGCAGCTGTTCCACCGTAGAATGAATCAATAGCATACCGTTTGGCTGGTTGTTAATATGGATTGGAATGGCAACAGAAATAACGTTGCTTTTGAACGTATTGTAAAATTTGCCATTAAAAGACTGCGCGGTGTAGATATCAAAATCCGGGTCAACGAGGAATATATTTTTGGGGTTATCTGGATGTCCGTCTGCATTCGCAAATCCATAGATGATGCCTTTTTCATCGGTAACCCAGATGCTGGCATTCAGTTTGTCACTGTAATAGCGTAGACTTTCTTGCAATTCATCTTTGGTGTAAACGCCCTGCACATATCCTGCGACTGTCTGATCCGCGATTAAAAATGCTTCATTTGTCAGTACTTCTGTTCGGTCATCGACAAGCATGCTTCGTGTGACGTTGGAGGCATAGAGGACGATAAATCCAAAACAAACCGTAAAAATAACCAAAAAACTTATGAATATTTTATCAAACAGAGAGTGGCGTAATGTCATGTTACTTTACCTCGAATTTATAACCTTTGCCCCATACCGTAGAGATTGACCAGTTGTGATTTTCGTTCAGTTTTTCACGCAGACGCTTGATATGGACGTCTACCGTTCGCGAGTCTCCGGCATATTCGTAGTCCCAGAGACGGTCAAGCAGCTGATCACGTGTAAATACCTGGTTTGGACGTTTGGCAAGAAAATACAAAAGCTCCAGCTCCTTCGGCGGCATCTCCACCGATTCACCATCCAAAGTTACAGTGTAGTTGGTCATATTGATAAGTAAGCCGTCATATTCGACGAATTCACCCTGATGATCGGTAACTTCAGCGATGCTTACAGGTGCAGCAGTGGTTACAGCCTGGGTCATAACGGTACGACGCAAAACCGCTTTGACTCTTGCAACCAGTTCGTTGGAATCAAACGGTTTGATCATATAGTCATCGGCGCCGAGCTTTAAGCCGAGCACCTTGTCGAACACTTCCCCCTTCGCGGAAAGCATGATGATCGGTGTCTGGCGTGTCTTGCGGATTTCCGTGCAGACCTCATAGCCATCAATATCCGGGAGCATGATATCCAATAAGATCAAGTCAGGATTGAAGGTGGCTGCGAGTGCAAGTGCGTCCTTGCCTGTGTATGCGATTTCAGTTGCAAAGCATTCCTTTAGTAAATACAAAGAGATAAGCTCTGCGATATTTTCGTCGTCATCGACGATCAGGATTCGTTGTTTCTCCATGTTCCCCTCCAATAAAAGTGTGTTGTATGGTTGTAACTCGTCTACAATTCGACGATGGTAACGCCATATTCGCCCTCACCAAATTCGCCGGAGCGATAGGACTGCACCAGTGGATGTTTCTTTAAATACTGCCAGATGCCTTTGCGCAGGGCACCGGTTCCCTTTCCGTGGATGATCGTGACACGGGAAATGTGTGCCAGAACTGCATCATCCAGATATTTGTCAATCTCAAAGCATGCTTCATCGACTGTTTTCCCCATGACGTTCAGTTCTGGAGAGAATGTCATAGATTTGCTGACGGATGTATGATCTCCGCCTGCATGTTTGCCGCTGTATTTTTGTTTTGTTCCATTTACTGATACGGTACTTTCCGGGATAATCAGCAGGTCGGAAATCGGCAACATAGAATTTAAAATACCCATCTGTACGCCTGCAATGCCTTTGTTGTCTGGCAGTTTTGTGATTGTACCGCGTGTTCCCATGCTGAGTACCTGCACGGTATCCCCGATATGGAAATCAGATGCTTTATGGTTTGAGGTCTGTTTCTTTGTCTCGGATGCACCGGATTTCTCGTAATCTTTGATTTTGCTTCGAAGCTTGCTGCGCTGTTCTTCCATCGTGCGCATGTCGGCCTTGTGTGGATTATTGCGCCATTTGTTGTAATCGCGGATTGTCTGATCCGCCACATCCTTGGCGTCATCGATTATGTCTCTGGCTTCTTCCCTTGCTTTTTTCAGAATCTCGGCTTTCTTCGTATCGAGATTTTCTTCCTTCTTCTGCAAGGATTCCTTCAGAGATTCAATTTCCTGTTTATATGCCTCGATTGCCTTTTCGTCCTCCTGCATGGATCGCTTGCTTGCTTCGAGATCCGCGAGCAGGGTTTCCATGTCGATCGCATCGCTGTCAATCTGATCCTTTGCGGAGTTGATGATATAATCTGGCAGACCAAGCTTGCTTGCGATGGCAAATGCGTTGGATTTACCCGGAATACCGATTGTCAGACGGTAGGTTGGACGCAGAGTTGCCACATCAAATTCGCACGATGCATTTTCTACTCCATCGGTGGAAAGGGCGTATGTTTTCAATTCGCTGTAATGTGTCGTCGCCATGCAGCGGGCACCCATACTTTTCAGATAATTTAAGATGGAAACTGCCAGTGCCGCACCCTCGACCGGATCGGTTCCGCCGCCCGGCTCATCGAATAGGCATAGTGTGTTCGGGGTTGCATGCTGCACGATATAGACAATGTTGCTCATGTGAGAGGAGAACGTTGACAGATTCTGTTCGATGCTCTGCTCGTCACCGATATCTGCGAAGATATCGTCGAAGACAGCCAGGCGGGATTCCTCCATCGCCGGGATGTGCAGACCTGCCTGCCCCATGAGAGAAAACAGTCCGAGTGTCTTTAGGGAAACCGTTTTACCACCGGTATTCGGACCTGTGATAATGAGCAGGTTGTATGTCTCACCAAGCCGGATATCGACTGGCACAACCGTGTGCTTCTCCAGCAATGGATGACGTCCCTGCCGGATATCAATGATACCGTCGGTGTTAAAGATCGGTCTTGTGCTGTTTGTTGCGCGGGCGAATTTCGCCTTTGCAAATATAAAATCCAGATCGGTCAGTAATTCCAGATCGTAGGCGATTTCAGAGACATAAGTAGCTGCCTGCGCACTCAGGCTCTCCAGTATTTTCTCGATTTCTAATAATTCCTCGTTCGCAAGCTCCTTGATCTGGTTGTTCAGATTGACGACTGCCATTGGTTCGATGAAAAGCGTGGAGCCGGTCGAGGACTGATCGTGAATCATACCCGGGAATTTCGAACGGTATTCCTGCTTGACCGGAATACAGTATCTGCCGTTTCGCATGGTAATCAGAGAATCCTGCAACTGGTCACGGTTTGCGTCACTTTTGATGATCTTATCTAACTGCTGGTGCAGCTTGTCGTTGGTGAGACGGATTTCCCGGCGGATGTTCTTCAAACCGGAGCTTGCATCGTCTGCGTATTCATTTTCTGATAAGATACAGCGGTTGATCTCGGATGCGATGTGCTCCAATGGCAACAGCATGTTAAAACGTTCGGTCAGGGAATCGAAGGTAGTCTGTGAAACAGGCTCCTGATTCCGGCTGGCGAGTGCTTCGGTCAGATCGGAACCGTCGCCGTACTGTTTGGCTGCTTTTGCAACCTGTAAGACGGCTGCGATGTCCAGAAGTTCCTTAGAAGTAAGGGTACCCTGTACCTCCAGCCGTTTGATGGATGCACCGATATCGCATAACCCGGAAAAGCTGATATTTCCATGACGGTTCAGACGGTTCAGTGCATCGTTTGTCTCTTCCTGTAATTTTCGGATCTGTTCGATGTCACGCTGGGGTTTCATGCGGTCCACCCGGCGTTTTGCCATAGGGGAGGTCGCATATTCTGTCACCATAGATAGTATTTTATTAAACTCTAGTATGCGTAAGCTTCGTTTGTTCATGGTTTATTCCTTTTATAAAAGTATGTTAGGCTTGATTAAATGCTTTCTTTGCATTGATATGAAGAACCAAGCCGATAATGGCACCGACAAATGCAACGATACCACCGATCAAAAGCAGATAGAAACCAGCACCATATTGAACCATAGAACCATAATCGGAAAGTTCGCTTTTTGCGCTCATAGTTTCATAAATTGCAAAAATTCCCTGAATCAGGGTCAGGATAATATTCAATGTATTTACCCGCAGCATAGACAATGCAATGATCACGATTGCAGTTATCAAAAAGATGACGCCATCTTCGCCGTCCTTAAATAACGACATGGATTCACTGTATCCAAAAAGGGAAACAGACAGGAACGGAAGAAAGACGGAGATCAGACAGAGCAGGCTTCCGCCCATCACTGCAAAATGTCCGGCATTGAATTTCCGCTTGTACTTAGCACCTGCTGGGGCATAGGCAGCAGAATTTGCATATGGCATCTGGTTGTAATTTGCCTGAGGCTGCTGATACTGTGCCTGATTATAGTTTGCTTGAGGCTGCTGGTATTGTGCCTGATTGAAATTTGCCTGAGGCTGCTGGTATGGTTGCTGATTATAGTTTGCCTGAGGCTGCTGATACTGCGCCTGATTGAAGTTTGTCTCAGGCTGTTGATATTGCATTTGGTTGAAATCTGCCGGCTGGGAGATCGCTGCTCCGCAGGTAGGGCAGGTTGTAGTGCCTTCTGTAAGTGTTGCTCCACATGTTGGACAATTCATAGAATCACGCTCCTTAAAAAATAGTATAAAATTAAGATAGCATATATTTAGAAGACTTACAAGAAATCGACCTGACTTTAGTACATATATTTACTAAAATTAAAGACAGATTGACGATTCAAAACAAGGACTTAGAGTTTATTGCTCGGTCCAAGTATATAGTCGGAGGAAACATGATACAATTTGCACAGGGATAGAAGATGGCGGATTGGCAATTCGTTGGCACCGCGCTCATAGCGGGCATACATTGTCTGGGATGTGCCAAGATAGTTAGCGACATATTCCTGCGTGTAGTCATGATCCTCTCTTAAATTTTTGATTCGTTCAATATATTTTTTATTATCCATAATTTCACCTTGTTTACACAATAGCATAGTAAAGAAATGTACTATCCAAATTAGTAAATATTTTTACTAATTATTGTACGCAGGGCAAGGAGATAGCATGTATATGGAGAGAAGAAGAGGAGGAAAAAAGATGAGAAGAACAAAGAGATTTGCAGGCTTTGCGCTGGCGGCGTGCATGGGCGTGAGTTTGCTGGTAAACGTTCCGGTGGGGACGGTGTCGGCGGAAGAACCGACAGAAATGGTAGTTGCAGATATAGCTGAGACGAGTGAAGCAGATTTTGAGTGGGATGGAACGAAGATTACAAAATATAAGGCAAACGGTGCAGATGTCGTAATGCCAAGCAGATGTACCGAGATTGGGGATAGGGCATTTCAAAGCAAGACAGAATTGAAAACGGTAGAGATCCCGGATGGTGTAAAGAAAATAGGCGAGTGTGCGTTCGCGGATTGTAGATTATTAAAAAGTATTGTAATACCAGACAGTGTGACAACAATAGGTGATGAGGCATTTTATTATTGCGCTTTATTGGAGTATGCTGTTATACCAGATGGAGTAACAACGATTGGAAAGCGTGACGAAAATAGAGAATAGTGCTTTTTGGGGGTGCGTGAATCTTAAAACTATCCGGGGATATGCTGGTTCGTACGCAGAGTCTTATGCCAAGGAATATGGCTATATATTTGAAGATGTAGAGGGGAAAATTACTACTTCCTACCGCACTCACGTCCAGTCCTTTGGCTGGCAGAATCCGGTAACGAATGGTGCGATGAGCGGAACAAGCGGAGAAGCAAAGCGGCTGGAAGCAATCCAGATCAAGCTTTATGGCGAGATGGCAAACCGCTTTGATGTATATTATCGTGTACATGCACAGTCTTACGGCTGGCTTGGCTGGGCAAAGAACGGAGAAGAGGCAGGAACTGCCGGATATGCGAAGCGTCTCGAAGGCATCCAGATTGTTTTGGTACCGAAGGGAAGCGCGGCACCGGCGAACAACTATAAGAATATTCAGTCTGTGAATACAAAGGCTTATATCAAGAAGTAATAATCATATAATTGAAGAATAAAAAATGTGGAAGGTGTACTTTAATAGCGAAGTACGCCTTTCGTTTTTGACATTATTATGAGCATAAATAAAAATATCTTTTCCTTCAAACCCGCATATTTCCTTGCTTTTTCCAAATGTTCCAAACTTACGCTTTACATTTTCAGAAGTTGTATGCTATGGTTTATGATCGGAGGCGGGAGCATGGGAAACTGGTTTGAGAATATGGAGCCAATGAACATACAGGAAGAACGTGCGAAGACGAAGAAGGCGGAGAAATCCTCCCTTGCGAAAAGCATATATAAGTGATATAAATAGGAAAGAGTGAAGCGCAGGATGGAGGAAGAAAGAGCATGAATTATATCAAAGAATTGCGTGATGGAGAGATGGTATCGGAAATCTATCTCTGTAAGAATAAAGTGGTAGCAAAGACAAAGGCTGGAAAGACATATTACTCTTTGCAGCTTCAGGATAAGACCGGAACGGTCGATGCAAAGATCTGGGAGCTTTCGAATGCGATTGCGCATTTCGAGCCGATGGACTATATTCGTGTTGACGCACAGGTAACGAGCTTTAACGGAGCATTGCAGTTAAATGTCAAGCGTGTGCGCGTGGCGGATGAAGGCGAATACAATGTGACAGATTATATGCCATGTTCAACGAAAGATATTGATACGATGTATCAGGAATTACTGGGACTGATTCAGGGTGTAAAAAATCAGTATTTACATAAACTATTGGAAATGTTCTTTGTTGAGGACAAGGAATTTGCAGAGAAGTTCAAGAAGCATTCCGCAGCCAAGTCCATTCATCATGGATTTATAGGCGGTCTGCTGGAACATTCTTTATCGGTTGCAAAATTATGTGAATATATTGCAGCGAATTATCCGGTTGTCAATCATGATTTACTTGTGACGGCAGCGATTTGTCACGACATCGGTAAGGTCGATGAGATTTCCGATTTTCCACAGAACGATTACACCGACGAGGGACAGTTAGTCGGACATATTGTGATGGGTACGATGATGATTGCGGATAAGGTGCGTGAGATTCCAGGATTTCCACCGAAGCTTGCAAATGAGCTGAAGCACTGCATCCTGGCACATCACGGGGAACTGGAATATGGTTCACCGAAGAAACCAGCATTGATCGAGGCGATGGCACTCGCACATGCCGATAATATGGATGCGAAGTTGCAGACATTTACCGAGATTATCCGGGAGAATGAAGACAAGACGGAATGGCTTGGATTTAACCGTATGTTTGAAAGTAATGTGAGATTGACAGGTGAGAAGAATGAGTAGTGAAGTAAGAAAAGCAATGACGATATTATATAAAGTGCATAACGGATTGTATGTGAATCTGACAAATCGTTGTCCGTGTGCATGCACATTCTGTGAACGACAGACCCGTGATCATGTGTCAGAGGTAAATGATGCACCTCTGTGGCTGGAGCATGAGCCGAGTGTGGAAGAAGTGATTGCAGAGTTTGAGAAAACGGATGTTGCGCCGTATGAAGAAATCGTATTCTGTGGATTTGGTGAGCCGACGGAACGGCTGGATGCACTGCTTGAGATTGCAAAATATCTGAAAGCACATTATGATAAGCCGATCCGTATCAATACAAACGGTCTCGGAGATCTGATCTGGAACGAAGATATCACACCGAAGCTTGCAGGTCTGATCGACACAATCTCTATCAGTCTGAACACACCGGATGCCAAGCGGTATCAGGAGATTGTGCGGAGTAAATTCGGGGACGGTTCCTTTGAGGCGATGCTGAAGTTCGCAAAGGATGCGAAAAGGTATGTGCCGAAGGTGGTATTAAGTACCGTGGAGACGACGATCACGAGAGAAGAAGAGGCAAAATGTCAGGCAATCTGTGACGAACTGGGCGTTACCTATCGGATTCGCCCATTTCATTAATAAATTCGCGGACACATTGTTATCAATCCATGGTAAATGACCGATAATATAAACAGAGATGGGGGTTCCATCTCCAAAAGCACAAGGAAGTGCGTATGATTCTAAGGAAGGAGCAAAAGAACATGGGAATGACAGTAAATGCAATGGCAGGTATGCAGGCTGCAAGTGAAACCGTTTCTGATTATAGTGTAACTGCAAAGGCTGCGGAGACATCCGAGAAGAAGGCTTCTGCAGAGACAGAGAAAGATGCGGTTTACGAGAAGAGCGCGCAGGAAAGTGCCAAGGCACCATATTCCATCAACAAGATGAGCAAGGAAGACCGCGCAGCTTTGGTAAAGCAGCTCAAAGCGGATCAGGAAAGCAGACAGAACAGTCTTACAAATCTTGTATCCCAGATGCTTGGTAAGCAGGCTGGTATGTATGGAATTGCAAACGGAGACGATTCCATCTGGAAGATCTTTGCAAACGGAAATTTCACTGTGGATGCAGCAACGAAAGCACAGGCACAGGAAGATATCTCCGACGATGGATATTGGGGCGTGAAGCAGACCTCGCAGAGATTGTTTGATTTTGCAAGTGCTCTCGCCGGTGACGATGAGGACAAGATGCGCGAAATGCAGAAAGCAATGGAAAAAGGCTTTAAACAGGCAACTGCTGCATGGGGCAAAGATCTGCCGGATATCAGCAACAAGACATTGGATGCGGCAAATAAGCTGTTTGATGAATATTATAAGTCAAAACAAAGCGAATAAATACATAAAAGGTTTGCTATTTCTAACAATTCAGTGTTACAATAAAAGGGTCTTTGACAAGATCCTTTTATTTTTTTGACGGAGAGAGAAAATGCTACGATTCTGGTATGTGATTATTATCTCTTTGCCATATATTATTTACTATCTGGCGAAGGGAAGTTATATAGAGAAAAATACGGAACGCTATTCCGAGGCAGACCGTTATCGCGTGGCACTTCATGTGATTCATGTCATGAAACGAAATGGCAGGATTCGGACGAGTGTGACTGGCGTGGAGAATCTGCCGGCGGAGGGCGGATATGTGTTATATGCCAATCATCAGGGTAAATACGATGCGCTTGGAATTATGGACGCCCATAAGAAACCTTGTACGGTTATGATGGATGCGAAGCGTTCGAAGATGATTATTGTCGATCAGTTTATTACATTGATCGACGGCTGCCGGATTGATAAGACAGATATCAAAAGTCAGGTAGAGGCGACCCGGAAAGTGACAAAAGAAGTAAAAAAAGGCAGACGGTACATTGTATTTCCAGAGGGCGGGTATTTTCATAACCGGAATGCGATCAAGGAATTCATGCCGGGGGCATTCAAATGTGCAGTGCGTGCAAATTGTCCGATTGTTCCCGTGTTATTGGTAGATTCCTATAAACCATTTGAGATCAATTCTCTGCGGCGTGTAAAGACACAGGTACATTTCCTGCCAGCGATTTATCCGGAAGAGTATGAGGGGCTTACAACGGATCAGATTGCAAAGCTGGTGCGAAACCGCATTGTGGATGCAATGCAGCAAAAAGCGTGTGCATAAGAACATTCGGGGAAAAGAGGAGGTACGACTGATGGATATCAATCAGGTATTGATGGATTATGACAATATGTTTGGAACACATTCTCTGGAAGATATAGAGGAGTTTCTGACGACCAATATTGAAGTGGCGATGGATGAGCGGGATTATGCATCGGCACTTTCTCTGCTGAATGAAATGATGGGGTTATGCAGGGATACGAACCAGAATGCAAAGGGACTTCGGTATTGTGCAGATATTGAAGACATACTTGTAAAGATGGGTATGGAAGGCACGGTAGAATATGCAACGAGCCTGTTAAATGTGGCAAATGCGTATCGTACCTTTGGCTATTATATGAAAGCACAGAATTTGTTTGAACGTGTGGAGGTACTTTACCGGGAGAAGCTTTCTGCGGGAGATTACCGGTTCGCGACACTCTATAATAACTGGGCGTTTGTCTACCAGGGAAGTGGCGAGCTGAAGAAGGCAGAAGAGACATTCCGACGGGCACTTGCGGTCGTAGATCTACAGCAGAATGCATGGATGGAGCAGGCAACGACCCGGTGCAATCTGGCACAGGTATTGCTGCAGCTCGCAGGCGGTGCCGCCATGGGCGCAAATGGACAGCGGGTAGATGGCACAACGGCATCCACCATGTATGAGGAAGCACTGCAATGTCTGGAGCGTGCGCTCCGTATCTTTGAATGGGATGGAAAACGCGATTTCCATTACAGTACGGCACTTGCGATGATGGGCGATGCACTTTGCATGCGTGAAGCGTATGTGCAGGGAGCGGATTATTATATGCAGGCGATGCAGGAAATGGAAAAGCACGTCGGAAAATCGAATGCATATCTGGAAATCGAAGAGCGTTATAAGCAGGCGAAATATTATGCCGAGGAAATGAAGAAGGAAGAGGAAGAAGAACAGACGGCAGTTTTGACTGCGGATATGAAAACAAATCCTTCTGTAAAATATCTGACGAATATTGTGCATATGGGAGAAGTGCAGGCGGAAACAGTGCCGCAGGAAATCGGGACCAAGGAAGCGGCACAGGGACAGTCCGATTATGTGGATACATTATCGGAGGATACGGTTCAGCCAAATGCAGAGAATAACTGGCTGCATATCTGCAAGCGTTTTTATGAATTGCATGGTGCGAAGATGATCCATGAGGAATTTCCGAATTACGAGGCACGGATTGCCGTCGGCCTTGTCGGAGAGGGTTCGGAATGCTTTGGCTATGACGATGCCATTTCGCGCGATCATGATTTTGCATTGGGATTCTGTCTGTGGCTTTCAGAGGAGGATTACCGGAGTATCGGAGGTATGCTGCAGAAATCGTATGAGCAGCTTCTGGTTGATTTTGGCGATGAATTCTTACGTGAAAATGGAATTGAAGCACCGACAAACTCGGTCAACAAGGTGCTGTCACATAGAAGAGGTGTTTCCTCTGTGCGCGAGTTCTATGAGAATCTGCTTGGCGTGAAGGTACAGAAAACCGCAGAGGGTGGTTATATTCTCCCGGATAGCTGGCGGCAGATCTCAGAAGAGAAGCTGGCGGCGGCGACCAATGGAATGGTGTTCCGCGATGATGCCGGTGCATTTACAAAGATACGGGAGAGTCTGCTTGAGTATTATCCAACAAAGGTATGGATGATGCGTCTGGCAGAGAAACTGCATGGATTTGCGCAGACAGCGCAGACGAATTATGCACGTATGATGGCAAGACAGGATTATGTGACCGCGAATCTCTGCGTGGCAAAGGGCATGCAGTACACGATGGAGATCATTTATCTGCTGAATCAGAAGTATGCACCTTATTATAAATGGATGCGGAAAGGCATGCAGAGCCTGTCGCTCATTGACAGCGTGGCTCCGATCCTTGACCGGATCGCAGTGATTCCGAATCAGGCAGCTGCGTGGGAAGGACGTACGTATAGCGCGTATGAGACGAATTATAAAGACGAGATTGTGTCCTGCTTTGAGGATATTGCAGAATATCTGTTGATGGAGCTTAAAATGCAGGGCGTAGTGAAAGGGACAGATACATTCCTTGATGTATATGCGCAGGATCTGGTACAGCGTGTGGATCGCGGTGATTTCGGTGCCGTGGAGGATGCCGAGATGGAAGCAAACTACCGCGAGTATGTAAACGATTTGAAGCAGGCGGCAAAAGAAAAGACAACAGAAAAATCAAAATATGACCTCGAAGAAGAGATGGGACTGGCACGTGAATGGAGCAATGAAACGCCATTTGACCGCGAGGAAACGATTGCGGCAATCATAGATGCGGAGTGGAAGTTGTTTGGAAGTACCATCTATCCGGACGACTGGAATACATTCTTCATCATGCGGAAGAGCCGGTATCTGGCTTGGACGAATGATCTGCTTGCAAGCTATCTGCAGGATTGTAAGGCAGGAAATGCATTGCAGGTAGAGCGGAGTGAGAAACGGATTGGCATCGAAGAGGATCTGGTGCAAATCCAGTTAGACTGGTTGCAGAAATTCATCGAGAATTATCCGAAGATGGCAGGTTATGTACGTTTTATCTATACAAATGATGCACAGGAGACGATCGAATCGGCACTGCGCAGAGACATTGCTGCCTATGGAGACCGGACGTTTATCCTGTTTGGCAAATTTGTGACCGATATCGCACAGGCAGGCGGCAACCTGACGTACGACATCATGAATTATATGGCATGCCTGTATGGATATGGCGGAGTTGAAGATGCAGAACGTCAATTATAATTCCAATATAGGACTATCAAGTATAATGAAATAGAAAAGAACTCGTAAACAAACATGCTTGCGTGTGCATGTAATTGTTACGAGTTCTTTTTATGCAGAAAATAGTTTAATATAGTTTTTCTGTCTCACAGATCGTGCCGCCGCCGACTACAATATCACCATCATATAAAACAACGGCCTGCCCTTTCGTGATTGCACGCTGTGGTTCATTGAAAATGACTTCAATCTTTCCATCCGGGAGTGGATTGACAGTCGCTGGTGCTTCCGTATGACGATAGCGTACCTTCGCAGTGACACGGATCGGGGTATCGATATGGCCGATTGAGATGAGATTCACATCATCTGCGACAAGGCGTTTTGAGAAGAGATCTTCATTTCGACCAAGGACAACCTGATTTTTCTCGATGTCGACATCCATGACATACATCGGTTCTTTCAGTGCCAGTCCAAGTCCTTTACGCTGACCGATCGTGTAGCGGATGATTCCCTTGTGGCGTCCTAAGACATTGCCGTGGACATCAACGAAATCGCCCTTCGGGTAAGTCTTGCACGCATGCTGTTCGATGAACTTCGCATAATTTCCATCCGGCACAAAGCAGATGTCCTGACTGTCGTGCTTTTTCGCATTGACAAAACCATGTGCTTCCGCGATGGCACGCGTCTCGCTTTTCGGCATGCCGCCGAGTGGAAACTGTGTGTGCGCAAGCTGATCCTGTGTCAGGGAATAGAGCACATAGCTCTGATCCTTGCTTGCGTCGACTGCTTTCTTCAAGAGATAGCGCCCGGTTGTTTCATCCTGTACAATCTGCGCATAATGTCCGGTGACAACGTAATCCATTCCAAGCTCCTGTGCCCGTTGGTACAGATATTCGAATTTCAGATAGCGGTTACAGTCGATGCAGGGATTCGGTGTGATGCCACATTCGTAGCAATGCACGAACTTGTCCATGACCTGTTCCTTGAAATGTTCCTTGAAGTTCATGACGTAGTGATCCATGCCCATTGAATGTGCCACAGCACGGGCATCCTCCACGTCGTCTAAGGAACAGCAGGTGTGTTCCTTGTTGATGACGATGTCATCGTTTTGATATAATTTCATGGTGGCACCGATGCATTCGTAGCCCTGCTCCTTCATCAGAAAGGCCGCCACGCTGCTGTCGACACCGCCGCTCATAGCGATCAATGCTTTCTTATTCATAGTTCCTCCGAAAAAATCCTTGGACTTTTTTGTTTTATAATAGTATAGTATAAATATTGAAAATATAAATAGTCATTGCACATCCGCGCAATTTTTCTATATCATAATATAGTATGAACAGAATTGCAATATATGTGTCCGGTATAAAATGCAGACCGGCATATGCATCTGAGGGTGTGAGGTGGTTATGATTTGAATAGATATTGGAGGCAGGTCATGGGAACAATTGTAAATAAAACCATTCAGGAGGCAACCGCGCGCCTGAAGGAAAACTACGAAGCACAGAAGATTTTTGATATGTCACTCGGCGATTGTGTACCGAACCGGGACGCAATCATTTCGATCATAGAAGGGCTGCGCACGGTCACATTTCCGGGATTTTTCGGCTCTGAAAATATGGCATATGTTTCCAAGGATAATTTCGCGGGAAGCACGCTGGCAATCCTCTATGAACGGCTGTTTAAGCAGGTGCGTGTCGCCTTGAAGTTCGATAACAAGGAGCTTGCCGATGCAGAGATCCGGGCGAAAGCGGAGGAGTATACATCAACATTTATCGCGAAGATCCCGGACATTCAGGCGATGATCTTAAAGGATGTGGATGCGGAGTTTAACGGTGATCCGGCGGCGAAGGACCACCAGGATATCATCCTTTCCTATCCGGGGATTTTCACGATTTTTGTATATCGGTATGCACATGTCCTGTATGAGTTAAATGTACCTTATATTCCGCGTATCATGACGGAATATGCACACGGACTGACCGGAATCGACATCAATCCGGGCGCGACAATCGGTGAATATTTCTGTATCGATCATGGTACGGGAATCGTCATCGGCGAGACGACGACGATCGGCGATCATGTGAAGATCTATCAGGGCGTAACGCTTGGAGCACTCTCCACACGGAAGGGACAGCTGCTTTCCGGTGTGAAGCGTCATCCGACGATCGAGAATAATGTTGTGATTTATGCGAATACTACTATCTTAGGTGGCGAGACTGTGATCGGTGAGAATTCTGTTGTAGCCGGAAACTCTTTTGTCACGACATCCATCCCGGCGAATACGAAGGTCGCTTCGATGCAGCCGGAGCTGGAAATAAAAGAACAGAAGTAGGGATTCGATTTATGCAAACCAAAGATCATCTTGCCTTAGGGCGTTATCTTGCACGTGTATTTGAGATAGAAGAACCGGTAAAAAAATACGCATTTGTAATTGGAAATATCATGCCGGATGTTAACAAATGTTCATACATCCACGGATATTTTCAGTTGCTGCGCGCGCATAGACAACAAAAAGATGCGGGACCTTTGTCGTTGAATGACCATCGGCGTATGCTGATCGGTGGGCATACAGCGGAAGGGTCTCGTTTTTTTGTCAACCGGGTGTACCGCGTGCTGCGGAAACGGGAGAAACTGTCGGTGCGTGATTATTACCAGATGGGAAAGGCGACACATTATCTGGCAGACCGCTTCACGTATCCGCACACAATGCGCTATACCAGTGGATTTTTTGCGCATATCCGATACGAAAAGCAGTTGCATATTTATATGCGGGATATGCTTGCAGTCCTGCCGAATATGCGGGATGCGGTAGATAAATGCTTTTCCCGGACAAGCTTCAACAGTTTGTACCGCTCGTATCGGAAGGAACCGGAGGGAAATGGAACGGTTTTGCACGATTGTTTTCATATTCTGGCAGTATGTATTGCCTATTTGGAAAATATCCTATATAATGGGATAAGAAAGAATATGCAAAAAATGTAAACATTCTGATATGCATACACAAGAGAATGAAAAGCAAGAGGGAAGGAGCGTGTATGAGTGGACAAGTCAGAATTCGAGTCACGTTATTTTGACCTGGTATCCAAAGCGCCGGGCAAAACTTTTTTATTTTATGGCAATTTAAAAGAAGACATGATACGCTGGTCTGCATCGGCAGTGGAATATTTCGGATTACCGGGGGAGATATTCGGAGATTCCACGCGGGAGTGGATCAGCCGGATTCATCCGGAGGATGTGGAACCATATACAGATAGTCTTATGGAGCTTCTCCATGGCGTGACGCCGTATCACAACTGTGAGTACCGTATCAAGAACGCACAGGGAGAATATGTGTGGGTCAATTGCCGCGGATACATGACTTACGATGCGGATGGAAAAGCAGAGTGGTTTGGTGGTCTTGTCACGAATATGGGATATCAGACAAAGATCGATGCAGTCACGAATCTGTGGACCGTTCATCAGTTCCGGAGTGAGTTAAACCGTCTGCTGGATGACCGCGCGCGGGGTGGAATTCTCATGATCGGGCTGGAGAACTTCAAGCGGATCAATGCAGAATACAGCTATGCTTATGGTGATAAGGTGCTCGCCTTGATCGGAGAGAAACTGCGTGAGGGTGTGCTCCACAACTGTCATGTATTTCGGATGGACGGAGCGAATTTTGCGATTGTCATGCAGGATGCAGGTGTGGAGCGTATTGTAGAATACAAGAAGTTCGTAGACAGCTTTATGCGGAATCTGGTCGTGTCCGGGCAGGTGGTACACCTGCGGTTTAAGGCAGCGGCAGCGTTCTTCCCTGAAGATGGGGAGTTCTTAGACCAGATTCAAAGTAACCTGTTTTACGCCCTTGATCATGCAAAGCTGACGAATACCGATGATGTTGTATTCTACAGCAAGGAATTATTTGCACAGAAGAAATATATGACACGTCTGAAGGAGGCAATCCGGGAGTGCGTGGAGGAAGACTGTAAGGGTTTCCGTATTGTAATGCAGCCGATCGTGGAGACGAAGAGCGAGGTCTGTGATGCAGCGGAAGTATTACTCCGCTTTACTCATCCGGAATTCGGTGTGATAGGACCGATGGATTTTATTCCGATTCTGGAGAATTCCAAGGAGATCATCCGGGTTGGAAAATGGGTGATCGACCAATCATTACAGACGCTTGCCAGGTGGCGGGAGCAGATTGGACATATGCCGTTAAAGCGTCTGCAGATCAATGTGTCTTATGTACAGTTCAAAGATCCGGAGCTCTTAGGTTATGTTGTGGAACGGCTCGATCATTATCAGCTTCCGCATGATGCGGTCATGCTGGAACTGACGGAGAGCTGCCGGGTGGAGCAAACGTCATTTCTATCGGACGTCCTGCAGACATTCAAGGATGCGGGTATCAGCATTGCGCTTGACGACTTCGGAACCGGCTATGCATCGCTGACCGTACTCAAAGACATTCCTGCCGACATGGTGAAGCTTGACCACACGATGACGCGGAGTATCACCGAGAAACCGAAGGACAAAGCGCTGATCGAATTCATCGTTACATACTGCAAGAAGGTTGGTATCGCTGTCTGTGCGGAAGGTGTCGAGAAGGTGGAAGCACTCTCCATCGTACGAAACGCAGGCGTCGAATGCATCCAGGGCTACTACTACGACAAGCCGCTCGAACTCGATACGTTCTACCGGAAATATGTGAAATAAACAATACGGAAATTGTGAAAGATAACGATATAAAGAGATGCACCACAAATATGTTTCTACGCAGACGCGCTCCCGCTCGGTTCAGCACGTAGCGGTACTAAATTCGCGCTTCGCACTCATTAAGTGCCGACGTGCTTCAACGGTCTGCTTTAGAAATATATTTGTGGTGCATCTTAATTTATGTTGAGGATTTCACAATTTCCTTCATGTACAGCCTTAAATGTAAGGAATTTGCATAATCCAATACAGTAAATACAGAAGCACGCTGTATAATACTGATAAATTCGTATCGGAGCCGGAGAATATACATATGTTTGGAACTTAGAAGTACTTGATGTTCTGTGAGTTACCAGCAATGTTTGAACACGATGTTCAAACAAGCCGCCACTGAGCCACGGATGGCGAATTGGCGGCGGTTGCGTTCGGTATTGTATTTTGAATCAGAACATTTAGTACTTCTTAGTTTCAATACATCGTATATACTCTGGCTCCGATATGAAGTATCAAGAATTATACAGCGTGCTTCGTTTAACTTAAGTATACGCAAATTCCGTTAACTAAGGCGAGACTTCACGTAGTTGAAATCCTGGTTGTACTGGTTATCTATCTTCTCGTCCCCGAACATGCAGTCCGTGAACATATCGTTCGTGTTCGTGCCCGGCGATACAACAAAGCCGTCTCCAAAATCCGCTTTCCCAAGGAACACACTCTCGTAGAACATGTGATCCATATTCGTTACCTGTGCAGTCAGGAACCGCTCCGGGAATTTCAGTCCATCCGGGATACGGCACTCAGAGAACATATACTCCATGTTCATGACATGCGATGTATCAAAGATCTTACCGAAATCAAATGCCTCGGATACAGAACTCTGGTAAAACATGTATCGCATATCCTCGACTTCCTTCGTGTGGAAATGGTCACCGAGCGAGAAGCCCTTCGGCATAACACAGCCTGCAAACATCAGGTTCATGTCCTTGATGCCACGCGTGTTGAACAGTCCGCCGATCTGGAAGCCTTCCGGGAGCGTTACCCAGGAGAACATACCACAGCAGCTACTTGCATTGATCGGAACCTCCAGACGTCCACCCTTGAATTCACGGTAGTTAAATTTCAGAATCTTTTTTCCATTCCAGTTCTTGGTAGGCATAAAACAGATCGGATTGTAGAGAACCCAGTGCTTGTCGCCCGTACCTTCCTGAAACCATTTATAATTTGGTACACCAATCCGGTTCTGGAACCACATACGCTCGGAGTCATCGTTGACATCGATAAAGTAGGAATTTTCTTCATATACAAAGTGGTCACGACCGAATACTTTCTGGCGTTCGATTTCTTCTTTTCCAGCTATCATTAAAATTACCCCCTGTTGCTAATCAATTCGTACAAAAAATGCATGATAATTTGCATATTTTGCACAACAGTCTACTTTGATTATAGCGGATACAGGGGGTAGTTGCAACGGCAAAATCAATTATTGTGCAGATTCTGTCACGGTTTCGGTCTGTTCGATGCCGGTTTCATCTATTTTGTAGGAACCGCCCTGCTCTAACAGAGCGTCTGCGTCAACTCCAAGGTCTTTTTCGGCTTTCGCAAACCATACAGGCGTCTCATCCGGATTCGCCTCGTCAGTTGGGATATTCATCGTGTTGAAAATATATTTTCCCTCTGCATTGAAGATATACTCTGCCCAGCCGTAGCTTTCCACGGTTCCGCCTGCGATGAGCACATGCTTATTTCCTTCGGAATCGGTGTAATCCTTCCGGAAATAGTCTGTGTCGCTGCACTGATCGGTGATGTCTGTTTTCTCATCATTCAGATTTAGATACAGGCGTCCGTTCTCGGCAGTCGTGTAAGAAAGATCTCCTGTTTTTTCGATGGTAAATGTAACCGAGTTGTCGTCCTCGGAGATCTCCACATTCGAGCCATCTGCCATAACAATGATTGTGTGCACAAGAGATTTCCCGGTCGCCGCGTAACATATGCCGTTCGATGCGGCAAACATCATGACCAGACATGCAGCAGTGTAGCACATGCGCCGAACCACACGGGTTGTCCGGCTGCGCCGGATGGATGCCGGGTTTAAGTTGATTTCTGCGTCGGTCGTCAGGCAGTCAAATGCCTGCTTATATTTTTCATGATTCGTCATAGTTCCAATCCTCCTTGATTTCTTCTCGAAGAGCGGCGCGTCCACGGTTTAAGCGAACCTTGACGTTGCTCTCGCTTACATGCAGTATTTCTGCGATTTCCTTGATCGTGTAATCTTCATAATAGAAGAGATGAATGACGGTGCGCTGTTTCTCCGGGAGCCGCAGCACTGCCTCGAACAGGGTACTGCTTTCAGTATCTGGGAAATCCAGCTCCTCCATATAGCTTTCTAAGGATTGCCGGTGTTTCCGCCAGAAGGCGCGAACGATATTCCTGGATTTGTTGATTGCAACCCGCATCAGCCATGCACGGATATGGGTTTCGTCTTCAAATTCTTTCTTCAGAATATGATATTGCAGGAAGGTGTCCTGCACGACATCTTCTGCGTCTTCGCGGTTCTGACAGATACTGAATGCAATCCGGTATAAATGATTCTGATAGCGTTCCATCAGTATCCGTATTGGTATCTTCATAGTCACATCCTCCGTCTGTTTCAAAAGGCCTTTCACAGATTATACACGTGGCAGAGGAAAAAGGTTACAAAATATTGACAAATAAAAAAAATCGTGGTTTAATCGGTTACTGAAATACTTTATTGCACTAAACCGTTAACTCATTAACTTATTAGTGCGAAAGAAACAATGAAACGAAAAGATAGAGATGGGACAAAGACACCCATGTCGATGAGGAGGAAGAGAATCATGAGAAAATTAAAGAAATTACTTGCAGTTGCATCTGTTGCTGCAATGACACTTTCCCTTTGCGCCTGTGGCGGCAAGAAGGATGATACTTATACGGTAGGTATCTGTCAGCTGGTACAGCATGAAGCACTCGATGCTGCAACAAAGGGATTTAAGGATGCATTAGTCGAAGAATTTGGTGAGGATGGAATCAAGTTTGATGAGCAGAACGCACAGGGTGATGCAAATACATGTGCAACGATCATCAATGGATTTGTAAGTAGTGATGTGGATCTGATTCTTGCAAACGCAACTCCTGCATTGCAGGCAGCCGCTGCTGGTACAGATACAATCCCAATTCTTGGTACATCTGTAACAGAGTATGGTGTTGCACTTGAGATTCAGGATTTCAATGGTACCGTTGGTAGAAATATTTCTGGTACATCTGACCTTGCACCACTGGAGAGTCAGGCAGATATGATCAAGGAGCTGTTCCCAGATGCAAAGACAGTCGGACTTCTGTACTGTTCAGCAGAGGCAAACTCTCAGTATCAGGTAGATACAGTCAAGGCAGCTCTGGAGAAGCTTGGATATACATGTGAGTATTATTCATTCTCCGATTCCAATGACCTTTCAACAGTCACAACATCTGCAGCCAATGCAAGTGATGTGATCTACGTTCCAACAGATAACACAGTCGCAGCTAATACAGAGATCATCAAGAATATCTGTATGCCAGCAAAGACTCCTGTAGTTGCCGGCGAGGAAGGTATCTGTAAGGGTTGTGGTGTTGCAACACTTTCTATCAGCTACTATGATCTGGGTGTCGCAACTGGTAAGATGGCAGCCAAGATCCTGAAGGGTGAGTCTAAGGTAGAAGAGATGCCAATCGAGTATGCACCACAGTTTACAAAGAAGTACAACAAGGATATCTGTGACGAACTCGGTATCAGCGTACCAGATGATTACGAAGCAATCACAAACGAGTAATCGAAAAGAATAGCGAAAACAAGCGTATTTACTTGATTTTTGTTGTATTATTATAGTATAGTAGTCGGGTAGAGTTTTTCTACCCGACTTTTGTTAATGAAGAAATAAAGGAGAGAAAGAAATGGATGTAAGTGCTTTATTCAATGCCATGCCAGGCGCGATTGCCCAGGGCCTGATCTGGGGTATTATGGCGATTGGCGTGTACATTACGTTCCGGATTCTGGACATCGCCGATTTGTCCGTCGATGGAACGATGTGTACCGGTGCAGCCGTATGTATTATGTTGATGCAGAAAGGGTATCATGTAGCAGCCGCGATGGCGATCGCGACACTTGCCGGTATGCTCGTGGGACTTGTAACCGGTTTGTTTCACACGACGATGGGAATTCCGGCGATCTTAGCAGGTATTCTGACACAGCTTGGTCTGTGGGGAGTGAACCTGAAGATCATGGGAAAGGCAAATCAGCCGATCAATGTGGACAAATATGATCTGGCAGTTTCTCTGCGTTACATAAAGAGGGTTGCATTCTATAAGAATTCCATTTTTGTCGTATTTCTATTTATGATTGTTGTCATCGGAATTTTGTACTGGTTCTTCGGTACAGAGCTTGGTAGTTCGCTTCGTGCAACGGGTTGTAATGAGAATATGGCACGTGCGCAGGGTATTAACACGAACTTCAACAAGGTACTCGGATTGATGATCTCGAATGGTCTGGTTGCATTTGCAAGTGCATGTCTTGGACAGTATCAGGGATTTGCAGATATCAATATGGGTAAAGGTGCGATCGTAATCGGTCTGGCATCGGTTATCATCGGTGAGGCAATCTTCAGCCGTATCTTCAAGAACTTCGCATTGAAGCTTCTGTCGGTTGGTATCGGTGGAGTGATTTATTTCATCGTATTGCAGATCGTTATCTGGCTCGGCGTCGATACGGATCTGTTGAAGTTGTTCCAGGCTTTGATCGTAGCAGTATTCCTTGCAGTGCCTTATTGGAAGGGAAAACATTTCAACAAGGGTAAGAAGCTTGCGGCAACCGCAGAGAAGAAGGAGGCGTAAATACTATGTTAGAGCTGAAGAATATTTATAAGACCTTCAATGCGGGAACGGTCAATGAGAAAATGGCATTAAGAGGACTGAATCTGACGCTGGAGGATGGCGATTTCGTAACCGTCATCGGTGGAAACGGGGCCGGTAAGTCTACGATGTTAAATGCAATCGCCGGTGTATGGCCGGTCGATCAGGGACAGATCCTGATTGGGGATGCCGATGTAACAAAGCTTCCGGAATATAAGCGTGCCAAATATCTCGGCCGTGTGTTCCAGGATCCAATGACCGGAACAGCAGCGACAATGGAGATTCAGGAGAATCTGGCACTGGCACTCCGCCGGGGAGACAGCCGTACTTTGAAAGCCGGAATCACGAAGAAGGAGCATGCAAAGTATCGTGAGATGCTGGCTACACTGGGACTTGGTTTGGAAGACCGTATGACATCGAAGGTAGGACTTCTGTCCGGTGGTCAGAGACAGGCACTCACACTGCTGATGGCAACCCTGAAGAAGCCGAAGCTCCTGCTCCTCGATGAGCATACAGCCGCTCTTGATCCGAAGACTGCGGCGAAGGTATTGCAGACGACCGATATGATCGTCAACCGCGATAATCTGACCACGTTGATGATCACACATAATATGAAGGATGCAATCGCACACGGAAACCGGCTGATCATGATGATGGATGGCAATATCATTCTCGATATCCGTGGTGAAGAGAAGAAGAAGCTGACCGTTGCAGATCTGCTTCACAAGTTTGAAGAGGCAAGTGGCGAGGAATTTGCGAACGATAAGGCGATTCTTGGCTAATCTATGAATCAGTAGATATGAACGAAGAACAGGTATTGATTGCACGTTTGCAGGATTTGGCGAAGCGCGCATACAGACAAAATATTTATACATACACCGGATTCCTGACACCCGCGGAGCTTGCGGTGGTCTATGAGAAGCAGGCGGATTTCTCCTTTGTTGGGATGACCTGCTTCGGCGGAACGCCGGAGTGCGAACGGCAGATGGTGCAGTTTGGCTCGGAAGAATTGTTTGGGTATGCGGGCGTGTTCCCCATCTCGATTATTCTGGTAGAACCATTACTGGACAAATTCGCTGAAGATCTGAGTCATCGCGATTTTCTCGGCGCGCTTATGAATCTGGGGATTGAACGGTCTGTGCTCGGTGACATTCTGGTAAAGGATGGAAAGCGGGCATATATTTTCTGTCAGGAGAATATCGCTGCATATATTATGGAGCAACTGACAAAGATAAAACATACGAACGTGAAAACCTCTCTCGTGGAGGGTGAGATCGAGGATCTGAAGCCTGTACTTGAGGATATACACGTGATCGTCAGTGCACCGAGGTTTGATGCCATCGTTGCAGCCGTCACGAAATGCTCCCGCAACGAGACGCTGGATATATTCCGGGCGAAGAAAGTCACACGGAACGGCAGAATTGAGGAACGCAACAGTCTGGTCTTAAAAGATGGCGATAGTTTCTCAGTCCGCGGGTACGGAAAGTTCCGGTATTGCGGTGCCGGAAGTGAGACGCGAAAGGGCAGAGTGAATATTTATTTAAAGAAATATATTTAGGGGTTTCCGAATGGGAAAAGTCGTGATAAAATATGTGACAGTGAGGCTTTTGCCATGAAAAAGGGAGACAATGAGGCGAGAAGGATATGATCAGTAAGTACATTACAGAGAATGGAAAATTCAGACAGATTGATGAGTTTATGCCTGGTACATGGATCAATCTGACAGCGCCGACGCAGGACGAGAGTCTCGAGATTGCAAGAAGATATAATGTGGATCTCGCAGATATCCGGGCTGCACTGGACGATGAGGAGTCATCCCGTGTGGATGTCAACGATGATTATGTTTTGATATTATTCGATATTCCTTCGGTTGAGATCCGGCACAACCAGGAGGCATATACAACCATCCCGCTGGGGGTTGTATGGACGGACGATGCAATTATCACGGTGTGTTCGGCGGAGACACCGGTGCTCAAGCATTTTATTGTCAATAATATACGAGATTTTACCACGAAGAAGCAGGTGCGTTTTACCTATCAGATTATGTACCGGACGAGCATGTTATATCAGTCGTATCTTCGGATTATTGACCGGCGCAGACTTGAGATGGAGGAACGTATGGGAGGCGCAACGGAGGATGCCGATATCGTCAACCTGCATGAGATGGAATCCAACCTGGTGTATTTTGATACATCATTGCGTGCGAACCGGATGGTCGTGGACCGTCTGACACGGTATAGCGGAATCCGGAAATTCCCGGAGGATCAGGAATTGCTGGATGATGTGATTGTCGAGAATCTGCAGGCGATAGAGATGACGCAGATCTACCGGGATATCTTAAAGGGTACACGGGAATTGATGTCAACATTCATTGATAACCGTCTGAACAACATCATGAAGCTGTTGGCTGCGATTACGATCGTCATGTCCATACCGACGATTATATCGGGATTATATGGTATGAATGTAAATGGCAACGGTATGCCGTTTTCAAAGGAACCATGGGGATTTATGATTATATGTGTGCTTACACTTGTCATCTGTATTGTAGTGACAATTGTGCTGCGAAAGAAGAAGATGTTGTGATAGCTCCAGGTTGCAGGCAGACACAGAACTATGCAGGATGGCATGGGGATATAAGGGTTGAGAAAGATTGAAAAATTTGAGATTTAAATTCGTTGTTGCAACGAGTCCGTTGTTCGTTGCCACGCATATTCCGCGTGCGAATTATATGATAAAACACAAAGAAAAATACACCGAACAGCAGCGGTATGATTTTGCGATGAAGATCGAGAATCATATGCGCAGACGCGCCCGTACCAAGACGGATGTATTTGGCAGGGAGAATCTGCCACAGGATGGCGGCTACATCATGTATGCCAACCATCAGGGGAAATACGATGCACTTGGTATCATGCTGGCACATCCGAAGCCATGTGCGATGTTGTGGGAAGAGAAATCCGCAGATCGTCTGGTGGCAAGACAGGTTTGTGGACTGGTGGAGGGAACCACGATTTCCTTTGAGGATCCGAAGCAGCAGATCGGAGCACTCAAGACGATTGCCGAGCGTGTGAAGGATGGAAAACCATATTTGATTTTCCCAGAGGGCGGTTATACGGATAATAAAAATGAGTTACAGGAATTTAAGTCCGGGTGTTTCTCGTGTTCGTTAAAATCCAAGACACCAATGGTTCCAGTTGTGATCTACGATTCGTGGAGGTCGATGGATACGAATACCTTTGAGAAGGTTCGGACACAGGTATATTTCCTGCCGCCAATTCCATATGAAGAATATGGAAAATTGCGGAAGCATGATGTATGCGAATTGGTAAAGAAGAGAATTCAGGAGAAGCTTGACGAATTAAAAGAAGCAGATCCGAGGAGATGAAAACGTGAAGACAGGTATTGTATTAGAGGGCGGTGCGTTCCGCGGGCTTTTTACCGCAGGAGCATTGGACTGCCTGATGGATAATCAGATAGTATTTGATTATGTGGTAGGAGTATCTGCCGGCGCTGGAAACGCGGTTAATTATCTGGCAGGGCAAAAGGGTCGTACCAAATGGACGATTACCGCAAGCGGTGAAAATGCATATTATGGTGTCAAGCAGATGCGTAAAAGCAAGAAGATGCTTGATTTAGACCGTATGGTGATGGAGTTTTCGCATAAGCAGTATCCATTTGACTTTGAGAAGTTCGTTGCGTCACCATCGGAGGTAGAGCTCGTAGTGACAAACTGCGAGACTGGAAAAGCCGAATATATCGCAAAGACAGAGGATGAGAAGCGCATGCTGACGGCAGTCAAGGCATCGTGTTCAGTTCCTGTGCTGTGCAATCCGGTTGAATTAGATGGATTCCATTATATGGATGGAAGTCTGGCTGATTCGATTCCGGTGAAGCGTGCATTTGAGGTTGGATGTGACCGGGTTGTCTGTATTTTGACAAGAAAGCCAGAGGAAGCACCGACAAACTATGGAAAGATCCGCGTGCTGATGCGTACCTATAAGAAGAAATATCCGGCATTTTATGATACGTTGATGCGCAGACGTGAGATGTATGCGAAGCAGTTAGACAGGATCGACCGATACGAGAAGGAAGGAAAGCTTCTCGTGTTCCGTCCGGAGTTAGACAGCATCAGCAAGTTTGAGCAGGATAAAGAAAAGCAGGAAGCATTCTATCAGAATGGATATGATCTGATGGCAGCTAACCTGCAGAAGATGCAGGATTTCCTGCAGGGAAAATAATCAGCGTTTTTGGCTGTGTTTGTACCACAGATACATATACGCAACAAGCGGACTGTATTCTGGAAGCGGGATGATCCCAAGAGATTCGTATACCTCTTTGCTGTCATAATCAGTAGAATATGCAGAGATTCCGGTCAGATAGACCGGGATCTTTTTTTGTGCCGCCTGTTCGGCGAGTGCAAGCAGAGATGGATTTTTCGTATTGATCGTACCGGAGTGGTAAGCGTGGATCAACACTACGCATGCATTGTCCGGCAGATAATACTGCATACCCGGCATAGACTGGAAGAAGCATACTGGGCAGGATGTATCGAAGTGGACGGATGTTTGCCGCAGGTCGGAAAACTCCTGAAGGACAGGTGCAACTGCATCCGCATATTCGTTATATGGACGTTCGTACAAGCTATCGTCAAACGGATAATGGTTGTAGATACCGAGCGCATTGTAGATCTTCGGCGTACTTCCGGTGTTACAGTAGGCGATGCCGACGGCTGTTGGCAAAGTTGGGGAAGTGATATAATCAACGGCAGCGGTAAAGTTCGTCAGTCCATTTGCACGCGGATCATCTAAGATATAATTGCTTGACACGAGCAGGATTGGAACCTTTGCATAGGCAAAGCACATACCAAGCGCCGCGGCGGTAAAAGGAAGCGTATCCGTGCCATGCGTCACAATGATGCCGTCAATATCCTTTGTGAGCTGCTCCCGGATGCAGGAGATAAGCAGGTTCAGATGCGAACCATCCATATACTCACTCAGGGTTGTATAAGGAGCTTCCGTCTGAAAGTGCGGGATGGCTGCTCCTTTTTTCTTTTGCTCGGTCTCGTACATTGCCAGCAGTCGATATGGCATTTGTGTATCAGTGGAGACAAAGTTCTGCTGTACAGACGAACCAATCGTGCCGCCTGTGAAGATAACTGTGATATTCATAAAACTACTCCGTTTCATTTTCCTTTAGTTTTAACATGATATTCGAGATAAATTCATGTTGTTCGGTATAAAAATTCGAGGAACCGTGATATTTTTGTATCGTTGCCTGAATCGAGGCAAGACCGATACCACTTTTACGCTCCTTCGTGGAGATGTATTTTCCGTTCCGCGTGCAGACATTGCCGTCAAAGCTGTTTACCATTGTGATATACAGGTGCCCCGGGGTGTCGAGATCCGCGGATAAGCGGATGAAACGGGCATCGGTCCGGACATGGCGGCATGCGGTGACTGCGTTATCAAGCAGATTGCCGAAGATCAGGCACAGGTCAATATCCGAGATCGCTATCTCCTTTGGAATAACAACCTGCAGCTTCGTCCGGATGCCATAGCTTTGGGCGATATCGATATAATAATGAATCGTTGCGTTGACCACGGGGTTGTCACAATAGGTGGCAGGTGCCTGTACATTCGATATCTCGGAAGAATAGTTGGAGATATATTCCTGTAATTTCTCATACTGGCCGGTCTGGGAAAGTTCGTTCAATACTGCAATCGTATGCTTGAAATCATGCCGGATACGGCGTGTCTCATCCAGATATGCCTGCATTTTCTCATACTGGTCTGCCTGAAGCTGGTACATCAGGGCGGTGGAATCTGCTTCGATCTTCCGGGAGGTCGTGACGGCGATGATGTACAACAGGGACTGGAACAGCATGAAGAACAGGAACAGCACACCCTCGATCACCATTGCAATCTGGAAGATCCGCCCGACGCGGATGTTGGCATAATCAATCGGAATCATGTAGATGTTGCAAAAGGAGATGATTGCGGGAATCATCCATGCGATTCTCCAGAATAATGTCGTGTTGAAATTCTCAAACAGCCATCGGAATTTGTGCCGCATGTGGAGTAACACAGACATAATGAGAAGGCTGACCGCATATTGTATGATCAGACCGGGCACGGAGTCGTCGTGTATGTTAGAATGCGGATCGATCCGCGCGATGATGTAATAGTTCATGATGCAGCCGAAGGATAACGCAGCGGTTGCGCATAAAAACATATAGAGTAATTTCAACTTCTCCAGTTTTACAGTCAAAAAATACGCAATCAGACAGATGCCGAGCAGAGGGAAGAAGAATATGTTTGTGTAGTAGGAGCCGGAAGAATCCACCCATGCCAGCACAAAACAGACTGCAACCATGCATGGCAGCAGCACCGGATAGAGCTTTCTCTGGGGAATGATGAGCCAGTCCGCAACAGGGATGATGCAAAGAAATATGCCGGGGAGGATAATGCCGTATTCGGCGGCTCTGTAAACGAGGTTCCAGAAATTCATGAGAGCCCTCCTTTCGTCAATGCCTTCGTGCGCCGCTTAAACTGGTGAGCGATATAAGCCTGTGTGATGGCGGCTGCATTTTTCCTATGAATCGAAAATGTTGTGGAGTCGCACATGGTGCAGGAAGCGTTCTCCATATGCTGCACATAGTCCAGGTTGATGAGTATCCCCCGGTTGATGGTCAGAAAACGTTCGTCCTGTGTGAGGATGGATGCGGCTTCGCGAAATGGCATGCGGCAACGGAACACATCGCGCCCCTGAATCTGTAGATAGTTGGAATCCGAGGTGATATAGCGGATGTCAGAATATAAAACCGGAATCTGCTTCCGGTCTATCGAGATTGAAAATGCCTGTGTGTCAGTCTCTTCTTCCTGCGTGATCGCCAGCTCGTCGAACAGCCGGGCGATCATCTCCCCGGTTACGGGTTTTTCGAGATAATCAAATGCATGCACCCGGAATGCATCTGCCCGATGTTCCGGACTGCTGGTCAGGAATACGATAGGTGTTCGGGGAGCATTCCTGCGGAATTCTGCCGCCAGATCAATTCCGGTTGTATCCTGTAAATAAATATCAAAGATAACAAAAGAATATGAGATCTGTGCGCAGGCGGAAAGAAATGCGGCAGATGTCGCGAAGCAGTCACAGGCGATTGCAACATCGTGCGTGCGGCTGTAATCCATAATGGTTTTATATAATTTCTGTAATTCTTCCGGATTGTCATCCACGATGGCAAGGTTCATATTCATTTCCTCTCTGATGAATGGTTAAATTGTAATTTTTAACATTGTAACACAATTTTATATAGGAATCTATGTATCAAAATGACATTTCGTCCCAGAAAAATGCATTTCGTCCCAAAAGGGTTGACGTGCCCCCCAAAGGTATGGTAAATAAAAAGAATGAAAAAAATGTAAAGAGGATATAAAGAGGAAAGGGAGAGAGGTATGAAGAAGAAAATCACGATTGCTCTGGTTATGATATTTGCTGTGCTGGCATACATCACATGCGCTTCACAGATATTGGATGCAAATGCAGAGGGTATGTCTGTAATCATGGGAGGAAAAACGCTTGAAACCGGATACTATTGGTATGTGGGGAATCAGATGCAGGATGTTTCACAGACTGCACCCGATGCTACGGTTATACCAAATTATATACACTATGATGCTTCGACGGGAATCATGACCGTGTATGGGAATTTTTATACTGAAGATATGTCAGGGATTCAGATTGATGGTGGCACACTTATTCTGAGTGGTGCAGGAGATCTGACAATTGTTTCGAATGTCGATGGAACTGCGGCGATTACAGGTGCCAATGGTGCAGGAATCAGAACTGAGGAAGGCTTTTCCGGCGATATCAATATTAGCGGAAAGGGGAATGCTAGCGCGATTCACGGATTAACAACGGTAGCTCTTGAGACAACTTCTGCCAACGGAATATGGATTATGACAAGTCAATCATCCGGTGTATTTATAGATGCGGAAAATGTTTCGTTAAAAGGACCAGACATCACGTTTGATTCCCAGGCGGCCAGCTTATCAGGTATAATCAGGGCAACGGGAGATATCAGCCTTGTGAGTGATGAAGATATTAGTATAGTTAATGACTGTTCCGGTGCAATGTTTACGGGCAGTAATGTAACACTCGAGAGCACAGCCCGGGAAATTAACCTAGAAAATACGACGTCAGGTATTGCAACCGGTAATCTGACGATGCGTGCAGCGGGAAATATTTATATTGAAGCAAAGGATGCTGTTGCAAATGGGAATTTGAATATTACTAATGCGAAGTATGGTAAAATTACATCGTATAATGCTGTGACGGTCGGGGGGAATATGATAATCAAGAGTGAAAATGATATGGATATTCAATCCGGAACGAATTCTGTATGTGGTGGCGATGCGGCTATTTACTGCAGAAAGAATATGTATCTTATAGGAAACGGAGATTATCCGGTTGTAGCAGGCGCATTAACCGTGAATCCGGATGCGGAGGCAAATATAGTATTACGGATAAACAGTGGCTCGGCGAAGTATTCGTCGCCGTTTGTGGGGATATATCCTGCTGAGGGGATGGTAAGATTTATGGAGTCTGACAGTTCACAGGCAAATATTTTTGCGGTATTCACCTATATAGATGGCGTGAAATATGATATGAATCCAACGACTTGTGAGCATCCGTTCGTTTATTATGGTGGTACATGCATGATATGTGCAGAACCAGATGTACCAATTGCAAAGCTTACGAAAAGTAATGGTAGTGAAGTAGACTATACATCCTTACCAGCCGCAGTTACCGCTGCGGGAAACGGTGATACCGTGACACTGCTGCATAATTGTGATGCAAGTGCAATAAATTTGAATCATTATACCGAGTTATCCAATAAAAAAATAATCATTGATCTGGGTGGACACAAACTGCAGATACAAGAGATTGATACAGAATGTGCACTTACGATACAGAACGGAACCTTTTACGGAAGTATTAATCATGGAGCAAATGATGGGGAACTTCGTTTGAAGAATCTGAAAGGGAAAATTGAGGATTTACAGTGGATGCCTAAGGAGGGGGGATGGCTTGAGAATAGCCAGTTAAGCACATCCGGAAATCAGTTTTTTGTTGAAAAATTAAGCCTAGATGAGAAATCTGTGCTGAGCATCAAAAATACAGGAATTACCAATTACGGAACCGCGCGCTTTAGTAATGTAGAAGATGCGCTTGGCGGAATTAAGGAATTTTTGCCTTATGGATATCAGCTCGCACAAAAAAAACCATATTCGAATGCCGCGGATACCTATAATACAGTTGTGGATGAAAATGGAGAGCTTGCAGTGAATATATTGCTCAAATACAAGCGGCTGACCGATCCGGAAGCTGTGATTACAGTGGATACATCTTCGGTTGTATATGATGGAACGAGCAAGGTGCCTGCTGTGACTGTAAGCTATGATGGCGTAGTGCTTGCGGCAAATAGAAATTATAGCGTGACGTATAATAACAACGTGAATGTTGGAACTGCCACGATACATATTGAGGGAATCGGAGTATATCATGGCAGTGTGGATAAGACCTTTGTGATAGGTAAGGCAAATCAGGCGGCACCGACCGGACTGGTACCAACCGCTGAAACAATTGATGGAAAGAATGATGGAAAAATCGCAAATCTTTCATTGAAGATGGAATATAGCGTGGATAATCGCACATGGATTGACGCGAATACACAGCTTTTAGAGAACCTTCCCGATGGAGATTATTACGTAAGATATAAGGAAACAAACAATTACTATGCATCGCCATCTACCAAGGTGGTTGTTGCAAAGGGTGCGACGCCATCCCCAACAGGCGAGCGGGCAACCACACAGCAGACATTCGTGGAACAGCCGGATGGAGCAACTACACAGGCAGGTGCCCCGAAGACAGCAGAGACAAGCAAGAAAACGGATAAAACAGTTTCCACCGGAGATGCATATCCGATAGCGATTATAATTACACTAATGCTTGGTGCAGGTGTCGGTATCACGGGTATGATCCGAAGAAGAAAAGAAAAATAGTTAATTGTGCAATTCATACACATGAGAGCAGGATGGAAGTCCTGCTCTTTTTTCGGAAGTAAATCATGTGGTATAGTGAAGTGAGCGCGATATATGACCGGAGCCCATGCGATGGGCGTGGGAGGAAGAAAGTAAGCAGAAAAACCAGGATTGAAAATAGAGGTGCATAGCGGGAACGGAAATAAATTTACAATTTCCGTATGAAATGGTATAAATAAAGAAGATTTTACAGATTGGAAATGCGTATGGAAGAATATGTGATCAAAAATCAAAAAAAGCTCCGGCTGGGCATTACGACAGGAACGTGTAGTGCAGCGGCGGCACAGGCAGCAGCGATACAGCTTCTGCTTGGGGTAGAAAGCCATGCGGTAACCTTGCGCACGCCGAAGGGGATGACGGTTTCCGTTCCGGTGTATCTGTTGGAGGCGGATGCAGACAGGGTAAGCTATAAGGTTGTGAAGGACAGCGGCGATGATCCGGATGTGACAAACGGCACGGATGTCTGTGTGACGGTGGCGTATGCGAAGCAGCGTGTGCGAGAGCAGATAGATGGAAGCCAAGACAGGTCCTGTGCATTTACCAGCGAATCATTTCCGTATCTGACGCTGGATGGAGGAATCGGAATCGGGCGTGTCACGAAAGAAGGCCTGGAGCAGGCGGTCGGACAGGCAGCCATCAACCGTGTGCCGCGGCAGATGATATTTGCGGCTGTGGCGGATGTATGTGAGAAAGCAAATGTCTGTGAGCCATTGCACATCACGGTATGGATGCCGGAGGGAGAGACTCTGGCGAAGCGTACATTTAACCCGAAGCTTGGTATCGAGGGTGGACTTTCGATACTTGGAACAAGCGGAATCCTAGAGCCGATGAGCGAGCAGGCGATTGTGGCAACAATCGAGACAGAGATCCGACAGTTACATGCGGTTGGCGAGGAGAAAGTGTTAGTGACACCCGGAAACTACGGACAGGCATACGCATCCGAATATCTGGGACTTGATCTTGCAAAGAGTGTTAAGTCGAGCAATTATATCGGCGATACGATCGACCTTGCAATCTCGTATGGCATGAAAGATTTCCTGTTGGTTGGAAATATCGGAAAGCTGGTAAAACTGGCGGCAGGCATCTTCAACACGCATTCTAAGGTCGCGGATGGACGCGGAGAGATATTTGCGGTGCATGCAGCGATGGCAGGTGCAGGAGCGAATGTGGTGCAGGAAATCTACAATTGTATCAATACCGACCGGATGTTGGATGTTGTGGAACGAGAAGGCTTGCAGGAAGTGGTGATGCAGAGTATCCTTGCGGCGATCGAGAAGCATGTCGCAGGCAGAGTCGGCGATACGATGCGGTTTGGAGTTATTGTATTTTCGGAGAAGTATGGATATCTGGGGCAGACGAGTGATGCGGAAAGAGAGTTAAATAAATGGTACATTTTGTAGGAGCGGGTCCCGGTGCGTGTGATCTGATCACTGTGCGGGGCATGAATCGAATCAAGGAAGCGGACGTGATTATCTATGCGGGTTCGCTTGTAAATCCAGGGCTGCTTTCCTATGCAAAGGCGGATTGCAAGATCTATAACAGTGCGCGTATGACACTCGATGCGGTTGTGGATGTGATGCGGGAAGCAGAGGCAGCAGGTAAAGGGACGGTGCGCCTGCATACGGGAGATCCGTCGGTGTATGGGGCAATCCGCGAGCAGATGGATCTGCTGGATGAATATGGAATTGCATATGATGTGTGCCCGGGGGTGAGTGCGGTGTTCGGTGCCGCGGCGTCGCTGGCGTGTGAGTATACGCTGCCTGATGTGACGCAGACCTTGATTCTGACAAGAGCAGAAGGGAAAACGCCAGTGCCGGAGAAGGAAAATCTGCGGAGTCTGGCGGCACATCGCGCCAGTCTAGTGTTGTATCTGTCGTCCGGGCTTGCAAGAAAGGTACGGCAGGAGCTTTTGATCGGTGGATATGCAGAGGATACGCCGGTTGCTGTCGTGTATAAAGCAACGTGGCCGGAAGAGAAAATCATCCGCACGACACTGGCAAAGCTTCCGGAAGATATGGAAGCTGCGGGAATTACGAAGATGGCACTGATCATCGTATCTCCGGCACTTGGAAGTATCTATGAGAAATCAAAGCTCTATGACGCAGCATTTGCAACGGAATACCGCGGTGCGACGGAGATTGCCCTTCCGGCAGGGATCCGCCGCGTGCTGCTTATCACATGCAGTGTGCGTGGGTATGCAACAATGCAAAAATTGGCGAAGAAGCTGGAAAATATTTCCGGTGCAGAAATTATTGCGAAGGTAAAATGCGAGGCGCTTCCAGAGGTTTCAATGAAGGAAACAGTGAAGGCATGTGTTGACGAATATTTTGAACAGGTGGACGCTATCGTGTTCGTAACAGCAAGTGGAATCGCGGTACGGAGTGTAGCGGAACACCTGACACACAAATCCAAAGATCCAGCAATCGTGTGCATGGACGAATGCAGCAAACACGTGATATCGTTGGTGAGCGGGCATGCCGGCGGGGCAAATGCACTCACACAGATGCTGGCGGATGTGATGTGGGCAACACCGGTTATTACGACGGCGACGGACGTGGAAGGACAGTTTTCTATCGATGATTATGCGCGGGAACATAATTTAGTTGTGACGGACTGGGCGAAGGCGAAGGCAATCAGCGCAGAGGTGCTGGCGACCGGGGCGAAGCCTGTGTGGGTGGATGAAGCAGAGGTTTCGCAGGAAGAAGAGAAGAACGCATGCGGGAATAGAATCGATGTTCGGAGATTAAAGATAGGTTCGTATCAGGTTATTGTAACTCCACGAGATATCCTGCCAGATGAGAAAATGTTGCAGCTTGTTCCACTCTGCATCGTAGCAGGAATTGGATGCAAGAAGGGAACATCTTCGGATAAAATCGAGCATGCGGTGCAGGATGCATTTGCGAAAGCAGGCTTGCGGATGGAAGCGTTATGTGCGGTGGCGAGCATTGATTTGAAGAAGGAAGAGGCTGGATTGCTTGAATTCTGCGAGACGCGGAAAGTGCCATTTGAGGCATATACGGCAGAAGAATTGCAGGCGGTGTCGGGGACGTTTTCCGCATCCGAGTTCGTGACAGGCGTGACAGGCGTGGATAATGTTTGTGAGCGCAGTGCAGTGAAATATGCAAGCGAGCATGGCGCGAATGATGGAGAGCTGTTGCTTCGCAAGCAGGCGCAGGATGGCGTGACGGTAGCACTGGCGTATGTGGGTGTAGCGAGTGGAAAGTAAGCAGAAAAACCCACGCGGTGGGTTTGGAAGTCGAAAAACAAGCGAAAAAACCCAAACCGGAAGCTATAACATAGAAATATAGAGCAATAACGGAGAGAAATATGAGCGCAGATAGTAAGAAGGAATTGTATATTGTCGGGCTTGGCCCCGGCGCGAGACAGAAGATGACGCAGGAAGCAATCGACGTCGTGGAAGCCTGCGAAGTGATTGCGGGATATAAGGTGTACATTGATTTGCTGAAACCGTATTACCCGGATAAGGAATATCTGGTGAATGGTATGAGGCAGGAGGTAGAACGATGTCGGCTGGCACTGGAAACTGCGGCAGGCGGAAAGAAGACAGCGCTTGTCTGTAGTGGTGACGCTGGCGTATATGGCATGGCAGGAATCACATTGGAGCTGGCAACAGAATTTCCGGAGGTGGATGTACATGTGATTCCGGGCGTGACGGCAGCATTATCCGGTGCGGCATTGCTTGGTGCACCGCTTGGACATGATTTTGCAGTGATCAGCTTGAGTGATCTGCTGACACCGTGGGAGTTGATAGAGCGGCGTCTTGCGGCAGCCGCTGAGGGTGATTTCGCAATCTGTCTGTACAATCCGTCCAGTCGCAAACGACATGATTATCTGCAGAAAGCGTGTCAGATTCTGTTACAGAAAAAATCTGGAGATACAATCTGTGGAATCGCGCGGAATATTGGACGAGACGGCGAGGAGAAACGAATTCTGACACTGGATGAGTTACTGGAGACGCAGGTGGATATGTTCACGACAGTATTTATCGGAAATTCCCAGACACGAAAAGTTGGTGACGCGATGGTGACACCGCGCGGATATAGAAGAGATAACGCATGAAAGTAGTTATATTTGGTGGTACAACGGAGGGGCGACAGCTTGCCGAGTATCTGATACAATTAAACAAGAAGCAGAAAATGCAGACTATCGAAGTCCATGTTTGCGTGGCATCGGAGTATGGTGCACAGGTACTGCCGGAGGATGCCGCACTCAAGGTGCATGTGGGTCGGCTGGAGCAGGCAGATATGCAGGAATTCCTGCAGGCAGTACAGGCAGACCTCTGTGTGGATGCGACACATCCGTATGCGGTGATCGTGACACAGAATATCTATCAGGCGTGTAAGGCGGTGGAAGTTCCGTATATTCGCGTGCGGCGAGAGATGCATACCTGTGAAGCATCGGACAGTGTCTATGTTGAGGATACACAGGCGGCGGTTGATTATCTGAAAGGCGTGACCGGAAACATTCTGATTACGACAGGCAGCAAAGAATTACATTTGTATACGCAGATCCCGGACTATGAATCGCGCTGTACGGCGCGTGTGCTTCCAACGCCGTCTGTGGTAGAGGCATGTACGGAACTGGGATTTACCGGCAAGCATCTGATCTGCATGCAGGGCCCTTTCGATCTGGAGATGAATCTGGCAACTTTGCGCTATGCAAATGCTGATTTCCTTGTGACAAAGGCAAGTGGGAAGAATGGCGGCTACGATGAAAAATGTGAGGCTGCGCTTGCCGCGGGAGTGCATCTGGTTGTGATCGGGCGTCCGAAGGAGCAGGTAGAACCGGTGATGTCACTTGCACAGGCAGAAAAATATTTGTCTGATATGATAAGGGGCAGAAAGGAGAATCAAAAGAATGGGGAATAATGAACACACAATCGTATATTTGATCGGTATGGGACCGGGAAATTCGGATTGCCTGACGCGGGAAGCGGTACAGGCATTATCGCAGGCGACCGTATGTATCGGTGCTTCCCGCATGCTTGCGATCTGGAAGAACCTCTGTGAAGAAGATGGACGCGACGCGGAGCAGACATTTTATAATGCGTATAAGGCAGAAGAAATTGCAGAACTGATTCAAAATCATGTCGGAGAGACGATTGCGGTAGTGTTCTCCGGGGATATTGGCTTTTATTCTGGCGCGAAGAAGCTTTCCATGATGTTGCGGAAGGCTGTGGGGAAAGTCTGCAATATGGTGGATGACACGACAGGAACAACCGAACAGATACAGGCAGATAAAACAATTTATGAGCTTTGTTATATTTCGGGACTCTCGTCTGTTCAGTATTTGTTTGATAAAATTGGCTGGGCATGGGAGGATGCAGAGCTTATCAGCAATCATGGCGTCTCTGCAAATATTCCAGCGAAGGTGCTGCATCATGCGAAGGTTGGTACATTGCTTGGCGGTGAAAATCAGGTGGCAGAAGTCTGTAAGCGGCTTACCGAAGTGGGATTGGGAGAAATCGCGGTAGTCGTTGGAGAGCGGTTGTCATATCCTGATGAGAAAATTACAAAGAAGTATGCCAAAAATCTATGTGAGGAAACATTTGATAAGCTGGCGGTTGCGATATTTATAAATGATCATCCGCAGCCAAGGCGTTTAGCTCCGGGAATCAAAGATGAAATGTTTATCCGGGGTAAGGTGCCGATGACGAAGGAAGAAGTGCGGATGGTTGTAATCGCAAAGCTTGGAATTCAGGAAGACACAGGACTGGTGAAATATGATCAGAACAGTGGGCAATGCATGACAAGCAATCCTGCCCCGGTCATTTACGATGTAGGAGCGGGAACGGGTTCAGTATCCATTGAGTTGTCACTCCTGACTGAGCAGGGAACGGTATATGCGATTGAGAAAAAGCCAGAAGCTGTGGAATTGTTGCATGCGAACCGAGAGAAGTTTCATGTGGGAAATATGGAGATCCTTGCGGGCGAAGCATCGGAAGTGATTCCAACGCTTCCTGCACCGACGCATGTATTTATCGGAGGAAATGGCGGAAATCTGTTCAAGATCATGGATCAGATCTATGCGAAAAATCCGAACGCACGCATTGTTCTGACTGCGGTCACATTGGAGACGCAGGCAGAAATGCTTACATTGGCAGACATAGCGAAGCGGCATAACGTGGATTTTAATATGGTACAGATGGCGGTGACGCGCAGCCGCGAAGCTGGCCCGTATCATATGATGCAAGCACAAAATCCGGTGTGGATCGTGACGATGGGATAGAAAATGTACAGGAGCGACCGGAAGAAACAATAGTATAGAAAATGCACAGAAACAGCCGAGAAGAAACAATAGTATGGAAAATGGACAGGAACAGCTGGTAAGAATCAATGGTATAACATGTACAGTTACAGTCGGGGAGAAACAATGCAACACAAGAATAATATCCAGGTAAATACCCCACGCGTGATGTTCGCAGCGACGCGGAGTGGCAGCGGAAAAACAACCGTGACGTGTGGTGTGCTGGCAGCATTAAAAAAACAAAATATAAAGGTACAGGCGTATAAATGCGGTCCGGATTATATCGATCCGATGTTTCACCGGACGGTGCTCGGAATCGACACTGGAAATCTGGATACCTTCTTTGCGGATGCTGATGCGATTGGACGCATCCTGGCGCGAGACACGAAGGATGCAGAATTGATCGTGATGGAAGGCGTCATGGGATATTACGACGGTGTTGGTGGAACAACGACGATGGCAAGCTCTTATGAATTAAGCAAGGTTACGAAGACACCGGTCGTTCTAATCGTGGATGCGAAGGGCGCGAGTGTCACGCTTGCGGCGATCATCCGCGGAATTATGGAATATAAGAAGGACAGCCGGATTGTAGGGGTGATATTAAACCGTGTATCACCGATGTTTTACAGCCGGATCAAGCATGTGATCGAGACGGAATGTGGGATTCCAGTGCTTGGATATCTGCCGGAAGATGCATCATTTGCGGTACCATCCAGACACCTTGGACTGCTGCAACCGGATGAAATGCAGAAGCAGAGAGACTGGGTGGAAACAGTTGCGGAAGCTGCCAGAAAAACGATTGATATTGACGGGATTCTGGAGATCGCGGCACAAGCAGAGATGTTGCAGATACAGAAGGCGACAGGTGAGACAGAAAAAAGCAAGTTCCCAGCCGGTTATCGCATTGGCGTGGCAAGAGACGCGGCATTTTCCTTTTATTATCGGGAGAATCTGCGCATGTTAGAGGATATGGGAGCGACACTTGTGTACTTTTCTCCGCTGACAGATGCGCATGTGTCGGAGGTGGACGCACTGATCTTTGGCGGCGGTTACCCAGAGCTTTATGCAAAGCAGTTGTACGAGAATCAGTCGATGCGTGCGTCTGTCTGGCAGGCATTGGAAGCAGGCATGCCGTGCCATGCAGAATGTGGCGGTTTCTTATATCTTGGCAAATCACTTGCCGATGCAGAGGGAAATGTATATGAGATGGTCGGTTTCTTGGATGGTGCAGGATTCCGGACAGAGCGGCTACAGCGATTTGGGTATGTGGAGCTGGCATCGCAGGAAGCAGATGCATTTGCCGTGAATACGGTTTTGCGCGGACATGAGTTTCACTACTGGGATAGCACGGATTGTGGCGATGCCTGTTTGGCGTGGAAGCCCCTTTCCAAGCAGAAGACCTATCCGTGTATGGTGAAGAAGAAAGGAACGTTCGCCGGATTCCCACACCTGTATTACGCGGGGGCGGAGAATTTTTTCTATCATCTATTTTTAAATAGTACGGAGAACGAAAATAGATGAAAATAGATAATATAGTTTTTGGTTAGTAATGAGGGAAGAGAAGAGTAAGAGGGTATTATGTTAGAAGAGATACAGTTACAGCAGGTGCTGCCACAGGAAATTGAGAAACGAAGCTTCGAGATTATCACAGAGGAACTTGGAAATGTCGAATTAGATCCGCTTCAGGCACCAATCATCAAGCGGGCAATCCATACGTCGGCGGATTTTGATTATTTGAAGAATCTGACATTTTCTGAGCTGGCAGTGGAACAGTTCCATACGGCGATTAAAAATGGAGCCTGTATTGTCACGGATACGCAGATGGCGAAATCCGGCATTAACAAGAAAGAACTTGCGAAATACGGTGGTGAGGTCTACTGCTTTATGAGCGATGACGACGTGGCAGAGATCGCGAAGAAACAAGGTTCCACGCGGGCAGTAGCAAGTATGGAGAAGGCGTGCATGTTAGACAAGCCGCTTATTTTCGCGATTGGAAATGCACCGACCGCGCTGGTGCGTCTGTATGAGCTGATCGACGAAGGAAAGCTGCATCCATGCGGCATTATTGGTGTGCCGGTTGGCTTCGTGAATGTGGTGGAAGCGAAAGAACTCATCATGCGGACACCTGTGCCGTATATTGTGGCACGAGGCAGGAAGGGCGGTAGCAATATTGCCGCGGCAATCTGCAATGCGCTGTTGTATGAACTGCGGGATATGGAGAAGTAAGAAATTATGAACGAGACACAGCAGAAAATCTATACACAGGCAAAGGGAAAATGGGATGCGATCGCGAAGCCAATCGACAGTCTCGGCGTGTTCGAGGATATGGTTGCCAGACTTTGTGCGATCGCCGGGACAGTGAATCCCGGTGATTATAAGCGGCGGGCACTGCTGACGCTGTGCGCAGATCACGGCGTTGTGGCAGAGGGAGTGACGCAGACCGATGCCAGCGTGACAAAGGTCGTAGCGGAGAATATTGCACACGGCTGTTCCGGTGTCAATTATATGGCGCAGATGGCAGGCGTGGATGTGTATGCCGTCGATATCGGTATGCGGGGAGAAGCATATCCGGATGCGACATTCGGTATGGGACATATGATAAACCGGAAGGTACAGGCTGGAACCGGGAATCTTGCGAAGGAACCTGCGATGTCGATGGAAATCTGCGACCGCGCAATTGAAGCAGGAAAAGAGCTTGTACGGGAATGTAAAGAAAAAGGCTATGAGATATTAGCGGTTGGTGAGATGGGAATCGGAAATACAACTCCGACCTCTGCCCTGCTTGCGGCACTGCTTGATCTGCCAGCGGATACGGTGACCGGGCGCGGCGCCGGACTCAATAATGCCGGACTTGCAAGAAAGGTGCAGGTGATCACGCAGGCACTTGCGCGTGTGCAGGGAACGACCGATGCGAAGCAGCTACTCGCTGAGCTTGGCGGGCTGGAGATCGCCGGGATGGTGGGCGTATTCTTAGGTGCCAGACAATATCAGATTCCGGTCGTGCTGGATGGTGCGATCACCTGTGTGGCGGCGCTCGTTGCGATGCGGATGGATGCCGAGATCGTAGATTATCTTCTGGCATCGCATGTGTCGGAGGAAGCGAGTGGCAGGCTGGCACTGGACGCGCTTGGACTTCCGGCAGTGATTCATGGCAAAATGTGTCTGGGCGAAGGCAGCGGCGCAATGATGTTATTTCCGCTTTTGGATATGACATTATCCATCTATAAAAACATGGGAACGTTTGATGATCTGTCAATCGAAGCATACAGCCGGGATGGAAAGCCGGAAGAATAGGGGGGAACGCATGAAACATAGAAGGATATGGATAATTATAGCGGGTGTAGTACTGATTGTGGCTGGCGTACTCGGCGTTGTATTTGTAAGACAAAATTGGAATTCGAAGGATACGGGACCGCATTCGATTGAAATTACGTTTGGATTTGATGAGTTTACATTTATGAAGCATACGCTGTCCGAGGGTGACAGAATGAGTGCGATTATGATGGAGAACAATATTGGCATGGCAAACAGCGTGAATGATACAAGGGATTATTTTGTGTACTATGCTGATAATATGAAGGCGCAGGTTCTGATGTGTCCGTATGAGATTGACGGGGATAGAAACTACAGAGCTTCCGTGTATATTGTCTCGAAAGAGAGCGAAAATGACAGAAGAATCCACATGAGCATAGATAAATCGCAGCCGGAGTATGATACATATTATAAGGGACCGATTCAGATCGGGGATTCGCTGGAGCAGGTATACGAGTATCTTCATATAGATGAGATCAAGAAATATGGAGAACCGGAGGAGAAAAATAACCGGAAATATTACACATGTGACAGTAACCTTGGCGTGATCACGTTTCACGAAGAACCATTTACCGGATTGCAGGAACTGGAGAAATATAAGACGCCGGAGGAATATTTGAAGACAGGAAATACGATCCAATACATTATTAATTTTGATACATATGACCTGCAGGTTCAGGTTGATGAAAGTCTGACAGTTTCGCACATTAGTTTAGCTTATGATCCGGATCGGACGACTACAAGCAGTGACCTTGCGGATATGGGTTTCTAAAGAAAGGTAAATAGACGATGTTACATATTGTGTATGGCGGAAGTGCCAGCGGGAAATCATCGTATGCAGAAAGCTTCGCCATGTCCTTGCAGGGTGAAGGACGGCTGCTCTACATTGCGACGATGTATCCGTATAAATGGAATACGACGGAGATTGATCCGGAGACGATGCAGCGGATTGAACGCCACCGCGCGATGCGTGCCGACAAAGGGTTTGATACGGTCGAATGTTACCGGCATGTGGAACATATTGTGGCGAAGCGGCAGGATGTGCTGCTGCTTGAATGTATGTCGAACCTGCTTGCAAATGAGATGTATCTGGAACCGGATAGTAATGCAGGCTCCGATATGGCAGAGACGATGTCCCCTGTAAGCAACAAAATCGTACAGGCGCTCATTGATTTATCTACGCGTGTGCAGGAACTGGTGATTGTCACAAATGATGTGTTCTCCGATGGCGGAAGTCTGACCTACGATGAAAGCACGCGGGAGTATGTGAAGAATCTGGCAGAGATCAACTGTGCACTCGCACGGGAGGCAGCAACCGTGACGGAGGTTGTCTGTGGGATTCCGGTCATAGTCAAGAAAAATCACCCAATGGGGAAGTAAGGTTAAGAGTAGGAATTGGGTAGAAATTGTGAATGGAAGAAAATTCCCCAATCATAATGCAGAAAAATGAGAAATCATTGGGGAGAAAATTGGAATATGAAAAACATCCCCAATTTCAGAGAAATGGGTAAGTCAAAATTGGGTAAAAAGTTTAGAATTATCAAAAAATCCCCATGTAGGAACAATAGCAAGTAGGAGAAATAAGAACAAAAAGTTCGAGTAAATTGATCAGAGGAGATAAGCAACCATGATGAAAGCAATCTTAATCGCATTTTCAACTTATTCCAAGATACCAATGCCGCATTTCAAATGGGATTCGAAAGCCTTGCAGTACAGCATGTGCGCGTTCCCGTTGGTTGGGGCTGTGATTGGCGCGGGTGAGTTCGCGATCTGGTATCTCTTTGGTTTTCTCTTGCAGTGGTCGGAAGTCTTCACAGCGGCGCTTCTTACGATATTCCCGATCCTGATCACAGGCGGCATCCACATGGATGGATTCCTAGATACCGTGGATGCGAAATCTTCTTATAAGTCCAAGGAGGAGAAGCTGCAGATTCTGAAAGACCCACATACCGGGGCGTTTGCAATTATCCGCGGCTGTCTGTATTTCCTGATTTATTTTGGATGCATGGCAGAAGTTGTGCATGCGCTGAACAGAGAGATACAATCCGGGACACAGTCTGGTGCGCCGGCACACGCAATGCGGTTGATGGGCGCGTTCGCGGCAGGATTTGTGCTGGAACGTGCTTTGTCCGGACTTTCGGTACTTACATTTCAGAAAGCAAAAAAAGAAGGCATGCTGGCAGATACCGCACGCCTTGTAAATAATCGCTCGAAGGTGATCATGTTCGTATGGCTTATTGCCTGCATTGCCGCAGGCTGTGTGATACAGCCGGTTGCAGCACTTGTGGTCGCAGGCATCACCATACTGATGTTTTTCTATTATCGTTTCATGTCGTATCGCACCTTTGGCGGGATCACCGGCGATCTGGCTGGATATTTCCTGCAGATGTGCGAACTCTGGATGTTAATTGGAACCGTCGTTTTGGTGCATGTTATTTAACAACGATGACACCACCAGTCACATAATCCCGATCGCTTAAGCTAAGTCCATCGACCATGATACCAATGCTTTCGCCGAGGGTAGATTCCGTGACATCCTGACGGAGCTGCTCCATGCGGCTGATCGTGCCTTCTACAACCTTGCCGTTTGTGAGCTGTACATAGACAGGATCGCCTGTCTTGAATATGCCCTTATTGGTTGTACCATTTAAGACGAGTGTATCTTCGCCGCCGAGCTTGAAGCAGTCGGTGATTGCCATATAGACATCATTTGCAGCTTCACTGAAATCACGGTCAACATCCACATAGTTGGAAGAATCTGTTGTACTTTTTGTTGTTTCTGCATCGGTTGTGGAAGCGGTGCTGTTGGCAGACTTGACAAGGTTCACGATCTTGTCCTCAGGTGTCAGGTATTCGACATCGCCGAACAAAGCCGTTTTCTCTGCCATCAGTTCTTTCACGATGTTTGTTCCATAGCTACCATCAAAGGCGTCTAAGAAATAGTCTTCCAGGGTTCCTTTCTGGATTGGAACGTATGTAAATCCAACTTCATTCTCCGGAGATACGTAATATCCGCTTGTCTCACTGTAACGAAAAGTGTCAAAGAAGTCTACCGCAATTCCAAAATCTTCAAATTGCCAGCCAATGTACATTAGATATGATGAGAACTGGTCATCCGATTTTTCCGGATGCAGGAACGTGTCAACAAAGTACTGGGTATTTTCTTTGGCTGACTTTTCTGCATCATAGTCGTTGCTGAAACAGATATAATTTGGGGCACCAAACATGGTTGTCAGCATATCCATATAGATATATGCAGGATTCGGATCGTCGTAAAAGTTGTAGACGTCGTTGTAAGAATCCTCGGAAACCCCGAAAGCATCGTAATCTAAATATGTACTTAACAGTGACCAGAGATTCTTGTCAAGGGCTTCGTCAATGGTCATATCGTCTTCTTCTATAAACAGCTGGGGAAGGGAGTGATTATCCTCATAAAAAGATACGGAATATGCGGATTCATCCAGTGCATCCGTAAGTGGCACGCCGGATGTGCTGTAAGATATGTTAAAAAGCGTATCCGTCGTAACCGGGAATGTCATTCCGTACAGACCGGCACCCTCAGGTAATTCCAATGTCTCTTCATCGGAAAGCGCACGGCTGAACACCCATGGACAGATGGTGTAGTCGATCGTACCGGCTGCTGTTTCGCTTCCGGAATTATCGGAACTGCTTTCGCTTGTTACTGCCGGAGCAGGAGTGTCCGACGTGGTATCTTCTTTCTTGCCACAACCGGTTGTCAGTGTAAGGGCGGCTGCCAGTGACAGTCCAAGTGCCAGTGTCTTTGTAAGTTTTTTCTTCATTTTGATAGTCTCTCCTTTAAGTAAATATTTAATAAGACACGCGTTATGCGCAGATAGAATCGTCTGTTGCACATAATCATGTATTGAATATAAATGATACGGAACAATTTTGCAATCCGTCCGTTCAATATATAGACGGACGAGAAGGGGAAAAGGTTGGGAAAAATAAAAAAATTTACGCAATATGAAAATGTATCTTGCAGAAAAAGTATAAAGAAGTATAAAATAATCGAAAAAGTATAAAAAGGTATAAAGAAATATAAAAAGTATAAAGAGGGAACGCTATGATCTTAATAATCGGTGGTGCATACCAGGGAAAGTTCGAGTATGCCAAGGCAAATTTCAAAGAAGGACATCAGATTATCAATAATTTTCATAAATATGTGCGGAAGACGATGCAGCAGGGCGGCGATCCGGAATTAGAGGCAAAGCAGCTTATGAACAAAGCGGTTCTTGCCGGAAATGCAGACAAGCTCGTCTTGGTCAGCGATGAGGTCGGAAGCGGCATTGTGCCGATTGATGCATTTGAACGGGAGTTTCGCGAGAAGAACGGGCGCGTGAATTGCTATCTGGCAGGCCAGGCGGAGCAGGTCATCCGCGTGACGGCAGGAATCGGAACGAGGATTAAGTGATATGAAAGCAAAAATTGTATTAATCCGTCATGGCATGACGCAGGGAAATCAAGAACATCGGTATGTCGGTACGACGGATGAAGGACTGCTTCCGGAGAGCGTGGAAGATCTGCGAGGTATGCAGGAGTTCTGGCAGAAACAGGTGCCGATGAATGGTAGAACCGTGGCAGATAGTGTACATGACGAAATCGAAATTGTACCGGGGAAAATCACATGTGAGCAGTATAGTGAAAAAAACGAAAACAAAAATCAGGTTGTCTACGTCAGCCCGTATCTGCGCGCAAAGCAGACGGCGGATATTCTGTTCCCCGATGCAGGAAAGGTGGAAATCGCGGAATTTGCAGAGTGCCGGTTCGGTGAATTCGAATACAAGAATTATGCGGAATTAAATGGCAATCCCGATTACCAGCGCTACATCGACAGTGGCGGCACGACGGCGTTTCCGGGCGGTGAGACGAAAGCGGAGTTTACAGACCGTGTGATGCGTGGATTTGAGAAGGTGTTCGTGGATGCGGAAAGCAGGGAAGAACAAAAACGGTTACGATGTGACGTTTCATCGAGAATAGAGACGGCGCACACATCCCTGTCAGACACGATCATTATCGTCGCACACGGAGGTACGATCATGGCACTGATGGATCAGTTGTCAGAGCCACACAAGGATTATTTTGACTGGCAGGTGAAGCCGGGCGAGGGAATTGCAGGATGGTTAGAAGTGACAGCGGATGGGATGCAGATTGTATCTTATGAGAAAATAAAATTGTCGCAGGGTATGAAAAACGGTGCCTGATGCTATGAAATAGATGTGATGGAGGCACTATGTAAAGGCAAAGTTGTGTGAGGTATGTCAGGTAACTAACAGTACGGAATACAAATATGCAATGCAGCGATGAAAGGAAATGTAAAGTGACCGTGTTACAGGAACGTATATTTATCATTATAATTGCATGTGTGCTCGATCTGATATTTGGTGATCCACACTGGCTGTGGCACCCGGTACAGGGGATGGGCTGGCTGATCGACCATGTGGAGGCATGGATGCGCAAGCGGTTTCGGATACGGGAAGATCGCGACGCGGATATCCGTAAAAAACAGGTGGCAGGAACATTTACAGTTGTGATCGTGATAACGGTGTCACTGCTTGTGGCGGCAGGAATCCTATATGGGTGCAACCGGATTCATCATACATTGTATCTGGTTGTGGCAATCTGGATGTCATACCAGATGCTGGCAGCCTGCTCGCTTCGTCGGGAGAGTATGAAGGTGTGCAAGGCACTTGAAGCCGGGGATGTGGAACAGGCGAGAACGGCGGTATCCATGATCGTCGGCAGAGATACAGCATCGCTCACTGAGGAAGGCATCGCGAAGGCCGCGGTGGAAACGGTCGCTGAAAATACGTCGGACGGCGTGATTGCCCCGCTTTTTTATATGTTTTTGTTCGGACCGGTCGGTGCGTGGGTGTACAAAGCAATTAATACGATGGACTCCATGCTTGGATATAAGAACGACAAATACCGGTATTTTGGAACGTGTGCGGCGCGTGTGGACGATGTCGTGAATTTCATTCCGGCACGACTTTCCGCGTGGCTGATGGTTGGTGCGGCAGGCATTTTGGGTATGGATATGGCTGGCGCGGCACGGATTCATTTGCGGGATCGACGAAACCATGCAAGTCCGAACTCCGCACAGACGGAATCGGCGTGTGCGGGTGCGCTTGGATTGCAGCTTGCCGGAAATGCATATTATTTTGGAAAGCTATATGAGAAACCAACGATTGGCGATGTGAAAAGGCAGATCGAGCCGAAGGATATCCGCCGGGCAAACCGGTTGATGTATGGAACCGCAGTGTTGATGGTGATCGTGGGGGTCGGCGTGCTGATCGGATGCGGATGTTTCGCGTAGTAATAATTACTATTATTATATTGACAATAGGATAAAAGAGAGATACAATCCTTATTAAGAATAGTATGAATTTATAACACTCATGGAATTGAATTTTTGATTTCATTTAAAGGCATTTGCCCGAAATGCAGGGAGAAGGTAAAGGAGGAAAAATATGAATAGGAAAGCAATGTATAAATTGAGTTATGGACTGTTTATATTGACCGCTAAAGAAGCAGAAAAAGATAACGGAT